>Ga0315310_10000621_pt1 | contig 22848 bp, 17 predicted proteins | sample TDP5_MG_FD_203630 | JGI IMG/M metagenome (GOLD analysis project Ga0315310, IMG submission 203630) | Freshwater sediment microbial communities from Lake Towuti, South Sulawesi, Indonesia - TDP5 | ecosystem: Environmental > Aquatic > Freshwater > Lake > Sediment | place: Indonesia: South Sulawesi...
TCAAGGAGTGGTGGAGCACGTTGAAGAGAAGGGGATCGGCGAAACTGAGAGCCTACCCAGTCGCCCAACCGCCCCTATTGGAATGGAGACTAAGGGCGAATCCACGCCTCTTGTAGAAAAGGCCGAGGAAACGTCGGTGATACTTGAGAGATTGTTGGCCGCTAAGATAAGGGACGAACTGAAGATGAAGCTGAGAAAGTGATGGCCACTGATTATCTTAGAAAAAGAGATGATCATAGCAAGCTAGAGAGATCTCAAGTCTTAGACATCTTTAGAGCACTACGTCCCGCATCCCCAAACTCGAAAGGAAAAGTAGCTGACTCGTTTTGCCTAGTGATGCTCTATGCTGTCGCCTTGCACAGCTCGGTTCCCCTCTTCTTGTCTCACTCTCTTCCGCCAGGGTTCGACGCAGTAATGCACTTGTCAAAGGTCAGGATCTTCTCGGAGTGTTTTCCCTCAGTACCTAGGTGGTTTCCATGGTGGTACTGCGGTACTCCATCGCTTAGGTTCTATCCACCTCTGAGTTACCTAGCCGCAGCATCGGCGAGCTGGCTGTTCCAGATATCTGCCTTAGAAGCCTATGAATACACCGACCTATTAGCGTTCTATCTTGCAGGGCTATTCATGTACCATTTCATGAGGACGATGGGCAACAGCCGGCTTTCTAGCTTGGCTTCAGCAATGCTCTATATGCTAAGCCCTCAGACCCTCTTCGGTCGCTTCTTCACGGGACACTATGCACACAACTTCTCTATGTTCCTGATACCGCTGATACTCTTTCTCATCTCGAGATATGGTGACGACGCACGAAAAGCCGCCCTCGTAACGGCGCCGGTCTTTGCGCTGGTCTTTTTGTCTCACCTCCAAACTGCGCTTAGTCTGGGGCTCATGCTTGGCACTTACCTGATCTTTAGCCTGTTGTTCAGATCGTGGGCAGACGAGCCCGGTCGCATTCGGCCGCGACTGCAAGGACTAATTTTTGGAGGAGCTTTGGGCATCTCTTTGGCGAGCATCTGGCTAATTCCCTGCTTATCTGAAGGCATGCAAAGCCTGTGGCTTAGCGCCGAGGCAGCTCGCAACACGATGATACCTGTCGAAAGCCTTTTTGTCTACGCGGATTGGCTTTGGTATCTGGAACCTCTTCCAAGATTATGGGCTAGACAGTACTACCTTGGCCTTCCCGCGCTTTCGTTGGCTCTCGCAGCAGTGGCACTGATCACGAGCGGGAGGCTCACCCCAAACAAGATGTTCTGGGGAGTTGTCTCCGGTTCGTGGGTGGCCGTCCTTCTTTTCGGTATCGTTTCGCCGTACGTCGGATTAGTTCTCGGTTTGCCGATGAGGCTTCCCTTTTTCGTCTCTATACCGATAGCAATGCTGGATGGCTTGACTATTGATTGGATCCAAGTAAGGCTTTCCCCTTCATCTCGGAGAGAGCCTAGGAGAAAGATCACTTCATTCATTTTTGCGGCAATCGCACTTCTTTCTCCATTCGTTCACTCCTCTAACATGTCACAGTTCGTATATCACCCCTATTCGAATGAGACCGAGGCGGCAAAACTAGTCGACTCCCTGAATGCTCCTCCCTATGAGAGAGTAGGGGCCTTTGGCACATTCTCCTATGTCTTTAACGTCTTTTCAGACAGATGGCAGCTTGACGGTGGGTATGCGCAAGGACAGGTAAATTCCGACTTTTACTACAAGTACTGGCAGATCTTGACCACATCTGAGGACGTCGACACTGTTCTGGAGGCGCTAAATGAGACTAACACTCGCTACGTCGTGCAGGCTGCAGGGCAGAAGATCTCTTCAGCTTTCCAAAATCGGACTCACTTTCGTCACATCAGAACAGCAGGATTCGACATCTTCAAGTTAAACGATAGCTACCGACTGGACTTCGTGACCGTCACGGGAGGCGAGGCCACAGTCACGTTCACATACCCCCATCCAGACCGTCTTCATCTCAGCATACGCGACTGTTCACCAAACACGATTTTGATCCTGAAAATGAACTACTACCCTGGATGGGTCGCATATCCCCCCTCTGGCAATGCGAACCTGACCAGGGACCTTAATGGTCTCATGAGGATAGGGGTTTCTGGAGACAACGACTTGGACATTGAGCTTCAGTATGTCCAGACATGGGTCGACTACGCAGGACTGATAATGTCGATTTCAGCCGCTGCTGTCTATCTCCTTCTATTGTCCAATGTGTTGCCAAGCATTCTTGATGGTTGTGACATGAAACGCCGCAAAGGTGCTGTGACAGAATACTTGCATCAAGAGAAGGGACTACACTAGGAAATGCAATCCACACAAACTGCGAGAGTCAGGACAACAAGGCCAGTGGTCAGGAAGCACAAAATAATCGATGTGGCAGCGATAGTCGGGCTGGCCGCATTCGCGGCATGGTACATATCGCCGTACCTGTCTGTTCCGGGAGTCCCAACGGTCGTTGACACACCTGGACACTTCTTCAGCGTCTGGTTTCTGGACCACGCGATCCGAAACTACAGTGTCTTCCCAGCTTGGTGCGACTACTGGTACGCTGGCTTCCCCTTCCTCCAGTTCTATCCGCCACTAAGCTATGTGACGGCGGCTTCGCTGGGGCTTCTCCTCGGCTCTCCTCTAACAGGTTTCTATGCAACCATAGGGCTTACGTACGTGCTTTCGGCATGGTTCATCTATCTCGGGTCATTGATCCTCTTCAGGAGCAGGATAGCCGGAACCGTAGCCGCTTTGTCCTACACGGTCAGCTCGGTGCTATCCGGCTGGGTCTTCTTCGGAGCTTTCCCATTCGTTTTTGGCTCCGCCTTCCTTCCATTGGTCGTTGCCCTATGCGAGCTTTCTCTGAGGGAACCCTCACGCAGAAACCTTACCCTGTTCGCTCTAACTCTCACGTGCATACTGTTGTCGCATGGCTCCCTCGTAGCCTTCGCAATCCTCATGTTGGGTGTGTATGCAATGACAAGGGCCCTTGTATGCGCTGGCCTTCACATGTCAAGGTTTGGGCCAGAGTTTGCTTCAGCCCTTGAAACTTTGGTCTTGGCCGGGCTGCTTGCCTTATCGTTCGCGGCTTTTTTCTATGTTCCCTTCTTGAGCCAACAGCCGTACTTCGTAGCAAGCACGACCGCGCCTGCTGTTCAGGCAAGCCTTCAAGATCCCGTGGAAGTCATGTCTTTGTTGCTTGAACGCGGATTCGAGAAAACAGGGCGCACCTATTGCGGAATCTTCTTGGCGGCAGTTGCTCCGATGCCGTTCCTTTCCCGTCGCCTCAGGAAACACTCCGCTGCCATCTACTTGGCCGCGATGGCAGTCACTTCGGCATTCCTGTTTGGCTACCAGCAGATCACAGTCGCAGTCCTGGGTTTGCATTGGGTACCCTTCCTGCAGTTAGTGAACACGTACAGATACCCGTTTGTTACCACACTAATGCTCTCCCTCCTGTCTGGAGCAAGTGCCTTGTCTGTCCTCGACCTTCTAGAAGCTTGTGCAGCTCGCTGGCGGCGACTGAATCCGCAACTGGTCGGGTTTCTTCTCATAGGAGCCCTTGTTCTTGTCAATTTGTTCGACTTTTTGCCCTTCCGTACAATGCTCTTCACAGATGTCCCAAACGCCCCACTGAAAGGGTCGAACCCGCTTTACGACAGGCTAGCGAAGGACCCTAAGTACTACCGCGTTTACATAACCTTTGATGCAGATCCACTTGGTCTCTCATGTAGTCCGGCGATCCACAGGAGAGAGATCATAACCGGGTGGTATCTTGAGGGGTCCCCCCTGAGGCAACTTGTCTTCAGCAATCTAGAGTGGAACCTTGTGCACGCCGAGAGGGGAGGTCTCCTCGTCCCCTACTTCGAGACTTTCTGTGTGAAATACTTTGTAGCATCTGACTATGAAGCTAAGCTGAAGGACTACTTTGCCTCGTTCGGGCAGAGGGAGTTCGAGTACGTAAGGGTTGACGGCACCAGATTGGCGTACTTCGAACTCAAAGACAGTCCTGATTTCGCCACCAGCTGCGTAGCATTGTTGCACATCGGAAGGCAAGAAGATGCTCTGCAACTGTTTGAGGCAATCACCTACGCAAAGAGCGACTGCGTTCTGGTCAGAGGGAGAACAGCCAGCATCACGGAATACAGCCTCGAAGACATGCTCAAGTATGACGCGGTCCTCCTACACGGGTGGGAGGCAGAAGAAGAGCAAGCCTTAGAGAAGCTCTTGGAGAACTACGTTCGAAGAGGCGGAATACTGTTTGTCGCGCCAACGCATACTGAGCCCTTCCTTGGAATGACCCTTTACAGAGCAGAGAGCTTTGGGGTCACTGGCAAGGGTTATTCCGTGAGGACCAACACGGCCTACAGCAAAAGCGTTTTCAATGGAGTTGATCCAACAATGTTTGCCCCTGCTCTTTACGGAGAACTCCCTTGGGGGTATGTGGCCCTCAAGAACCCCACGGAAACTCTAATGTGGATCGATGACAACCCCGTTCTGGCCATAGAGAGCATAGGGAGTGGCAAGATTGTATGGATAGGCTTCGGGCTCTTGAAGCATATATACTGGTACCTAAACCGGGATGAAGGTTTGCTGCTTAAGAATCTAGTGGAGCACGTGCTTCCTGGAAGCGGAGCAAGAAAGGTGGAGAAGCTCGAGATTGATAAGAGACCTTATGGGTTCGTAGACATGACCCTCGAAGCTTCTGACACAGACTCGTTTTGGATTCTAGTGCGTGAATGTCACTTTCCTGGGTGGACGGCTACAATTAATGGTGGCAATGCTCAAATACATGTAGCGGAGCCTGGTCTCATCTTGATCAAGATCGGGGGAAGCGAACACTACAAGGTCTCTATGAGATACGAGCTTACGGAATACCACTACGTTGGTTGGGCTGTGACTCTTCTGTCCTCATTCTTAGCCAGTGTATGGGTCGTGAGGGGTGGTTCCGTAAAGTGCGATCGTTCTGAACTGCGTCTCAAAGGCGCAGAAACTGAAGGAGGAAGCCGCCTTGAAAATAGCCATCGTTAGCCCCTACTTCGCTCCTATCGTCGGCGGCATAGAGACCTACGTTCACGAGCTGGCTAGGAGAGTAAGCCAAGAGCATGACGTAGAGGTCTACACATGTGGCCAAAGCGGTGTCATGAAAGAGGGCAACGTCGCCATCCATAGGCTGAGAGCTATTGACATTAAGGATCTGCCGTTTCGTCTCGATATACCCTATCCAATTCCGCCAACACTTCCTTTCAGATTGGTCAAGTCAGGTGCAGACATAATCCATGTGCATGGTCACGCCTTTGCTACGACCTTCGGGGGAGCCTTGTCGACCAGAATCCTCCACAAACCGCTTGTCATAACTGTTCATGACTTGGGCATAGCATACATTGACTATAGGCTCATCCGGGGGATCAGACCCTTGATAGACTCGATTCCAGTTCAGACAGCCATCAACTGGTCAGACGTCGTCATAGTGCAGAACAAGGTCACCCTTGAATATGTGTCCAAGTTTCACCCTAGCAGAATCGTAATGATCCCCCAGGCAGTGGACACGGATATCTTCAAGCCTGCTGACCGTGAGGGCAGGTACATTACTTTCATAGCTGCTCGCCTTGTCTCACTAAAGGGCGACGAAGTGTTTCTAAGGGCGATCCCGGGGATAGTCCGTGCTCTGCCAGAAGCTCGGTTCAGGGTTGTGGGAGGGGGAGCTAGAAGACAATACTTGGAGAGATTGGCAGCTGAGATCAATGTCAAAGATAGGATTGAGTTCACTGGTTCGATCCCTCATGAAGAGGTCCCGAAGTATTTGGCTGAGGCAAGTGTTGTAGTCTGCCCGGGGGTGGCAGGGCTCTTGCTTCTAGAAGCAGCAGCAATGAGAAAAATCATTGTGACTGCTCGTCACGATTGGGGAGTGGAAGCTCTGGGGGAGACTGCCATGTACTTTCCCCCAAACAGTCCAGCCAAGCTTGCAGAACTCGTTGTATCTGCCTTGAAAAGCCCGGAGCTTCGCGGCACTCTAGCGGAAGCGGCTTACCAGAAGGTCGTCTCTGAAAGAAGCTGGGACACGGTAGCGGAGTTACATGCCAGACTTTACGACGCCATTTGCAGGGGAGGGCTAGATGAGTTGCCGCGGACAATGTCCTGTGTCAAACGAGCTAGCAAGAGCTCCCTCGCCAACTTCTTGACCTTGGGGAATGAGTGGGTTGGCGGGAAACCGTAGCGTCGAAGTTTCGATAGTCATCCCTGCCCACAATGAGGCCATAAGAATAGCGGGCACGATAAGGAGGTTATTTGGAGAGCTCTCGGTTCCGTTTGAGGTTGTTGTCTCAGAGGACGGAAGCTCCGACGGGACGAACGCAGTCGTGGATAGATTGGCCCAAGAATACAAGGGAAGAATGGTTGTTCTGCATTCGGAAAGGAGACTAGGCAAAGGAAGGGGTTTCCTTAGAGGAGTCGAGCATTCACGTGGCAAGTACATAGTTCTGCTTGACGCGGATTTCCCATCTAATGCAGACTCGATCGAGCGGATCATAGAAAGTCTGAGGCAAGGGTACGATCTGGTGCTGGGGTCAAGGGCACACGCACTAAGCGTCCTCGATCCGCCAGCGCCGCCTATTAGGCAAGCCTTGGGCAGAGTGTTCAACTCGATCGTGCGAGTTGTCTTCCACTTAGGAGTTCATGACACGCAGTGCGGCGTCAAGGGTTTCAGGAGAGAAGTGTTTAGAGTGCTGGGCGCGATACAGTTCACAAGCTTCGTTTTCGATGTGGAGGTTACGGTCAAGGCAAGCGTGTGCAACCTCAGGATCTTAGAGGTGCCCATCTACTGGTCAAGCAAGGGCGGCTCTAAGGTTCGGGTGCTTAGGGACTCCTTGCTTATGCTCAATGGCTTGGCCAACATCTGGCTGCGGCTACCCGGGTACAGACAGAGAGTTGAAAAGATCAGGATTGAAGCATCGTAGCAGCCTATGTTGTGTGCGAAGTTGAGCGGAAATGTCGTTGGACAAGAGGACCATAATCGACAGATATGAGGAACAAGCGCGAACCTACGATAGCTCGAGGTTTGGGTCAGTCGGCGGACGTTGTATGAGCCTGCTGGAGGCAAGCGTGGTTTCGGAGTATCTGATAGAGGGGTCGGTCTTGGAATTGGGCGTTGGAACTGGCCGATTCGCCTTTGAAATGGTCAAGAAGGGGGTTGGCTTCGTGGGGGTCGATATTACGCGTAACATGCTGAGGACTGCAAAGGAGAACATGATGGCCAAAGGTGTGAAGTTCGAAGTTGTGAATATGGACGCGGAGTCGCTGGGGTTTAGCGAAGCATTCGACAACGTGGTATGCCTTCACACTTTCCACTTCTTGTCTCACCCGTTGGAGGCTCTGAGCGATGCTTTTGGCGCCCTACGACGTGGAGGTCGGTGCATAGTCTCTTTTGAGAGGAGGGGTCTCTGGAACACTGGGTTTAGCAGGTTTGATGTGATCAAGAAGAACCTTTACTCCATAGACGAGGTCGCACGTATGTTCAGAGCTGTCGGGTTTGAGGTCATCGGAAGACGAGCAATCTTCAACGCGCCCTACAGGTTCTATAGGAAGGCCCCAGCGTTCCTTGTGCGCAAGATGATCGAGGCTGACGCAAAGAGAGAAGGTTGGCTGATAGGCCTAGTAGCAGGAAAGAAGTGACCGCCCAACAGCAACAACAGGAGGTAAATGTGGTTCTGCCATGACGCTGTGCATGCCACTACCTGGGACTCGATTCGGCTGAGGTGATAGGGTTCCTACTTTGCCTTTCTGGCAAACATGCCTTCGATAAAGGGTCTTAGTTTGGCGTTTTCAGCTCTAATGTTGTTTTTGCCGATTTCCTCGAGCTTTGCTGTCATGTCTCGAATGACTGCGGCGAACTTGACACCTTCGGCTGCGGATATGTATTCTACTCTGAACCTTTCCGGTGTCAAGCCCATCTTTTCTAAGGCTTTCGCCAACGATTCCATTCTTGCCTTCATTTTCCAGTTTCCATCGATGTAGTGGCAGTCATAGGGCAGATGGCAAGCACCGACCAGCACCATGCCCGCCCCTCTTCTGAAGGCTTCCAATACGAAGTCACGGTCAACTCGTCCGGAGCACATGACCCTTACCACTCTAATATTTGGCGGGTACTCGAAGCGACTTGTTCCGGCCAAGTCCGCTCCTGCGTAGGAGCACCAGTTGCAGCAGAAGCCCATGATCTTGTCTTCTGGGTTCTCCCCAAGAGCCGCTGCTATCTGTGCGATTATCTGCGCATCGGTGAAATGCATCTGGGTGATGGCGTCAGATGGACACTCTGCGACGCACGTACCGCAGCCGTGGCACATTGCGGCTAGGACTTGCGCTGGTTTGCCTGGTTCTGCCTTGATGGCGCTGTAGGGACATTTCGTTACGCATATGCCACATTTTACCTTGACGTTGCGACACTTTTCGGGGTAGACGAATGATATGATTGGTTCAATCTTGACTTTGGGTTTCGAAAGGATTGTTGCTGCTCTCGCTGCGGTGCCGCTTCCTTGAGAGACGCTATAGGGTATGTCTTTTGGCCCTTGACAGGCTCCAGCCAAGAATATGCCGTCCACGGGAGTGTCGATGGGTTTCAGCTTGGGATGGCTTTCCATGAAGAAGCCGTCGTTTCCGCGAGTTATGTTGAGAATCCTTGAAACCTCACCTGCATCGCTGGAAGGTACAGCCGCTGTTGCTAGAACGACCATTTCTGCTTCTAGCTGGATTGGCTCCCCGAGCAACGTATCCTCGGCTCTTATGATGAGGTTCTTTGTGTCCGGCGTTTCGAGCACTTTCGAGACTCTGCCTCTGATGAAATTGACGTCCATCTCTCTGGCGCGAGAGTAGAACTCTTCATAGCCTTTGAAGTTGCTTCGGATATCCGTATAGAAGACGTAGACTTCAACTCCTTCGCCATAGTGTTCCTTAAGCTGGACTGTGTGCTTGAGGGTGTGCATGCAGCAGAAGCCCGAGCAGTATGGGTACTTCTCTACGTCTCTGGAGCCAACGCACTGGATGAAGGCAACGATATTAGGCCTCTTCCCATCAGAGGCCCGCATAACGTGTCCGCCCGTCGGTCCTGCAGCAAGTATCAGCCTTTCAAATTCAAGGCTCGTTATCACGTTGCTATGCTTGCCATATCCGTAGACGTTACCATCCTTGGGCTGGAAAATGTCGTAACCAGTTGCCACGATTATTGTGCCCACTTCGAGGTTGATCTCTTCGGGTTCACGGCTGAAGTCTATGGCCTGCCTAGCGGCGCATGCATCCACGCATTTGTAGCACTCTATGCAGTAGTCCTTGTTGATCCTGTATATGAGCGGAACCGCTTGGTCAAAAGGAACCGAGATAGCCTTCCTCAGGCCCATGTGCATGTCCCAATCGTTGGGGTACTCGATTGGACAAACATCCCGGCATTCTCCGCATCCAGTGCAGTTCTCCTCGATCACAAGCCGCGGGTTCTTTCGAACCTTTACTTTGAAGTTCCCGATGTAGCCTTCGACGCTGAGAATGTCGGCAAAAGAGATGATCTCGATGTTTTGGTGGCGGGCAACATCCACCATCTTCGGTCCCTCGATGCAGATTGAGCAATCCAGCGTCGGGAAGGTCTTGTCAAGCTGGGCCATGTGCCCGCCGATGCTTTCCTTCTTTTCCAAAAGATAGACCTTGAACCCGATTTCTGCCAAATCCAAGGCTGCGCTTATACCCGCTATTCCGCCGCCAAGCACAAGAGCCTTGCTGGTAACAGGGACCTCGGTTGGCGTCAGCGGTTCGAGGAGTCCAGCCTTGGCAACAGCAACCTTGACTATGTCCTTAGCCTTTAGGGTTGCCTCCTCGGGTCGGTTGGGGTGACACCATGAGCAGTGTTCCCGTATGTTTGCCATCTCGAAAAGGTAGGGGTTCAGCCCTGCCTCTGCCACTGTTCGGCGGAAGGTGAACTCGTGCATACGGGGCGAACAGGCGGCTACGACCACACGGTTAAGATTGTGTTCCTTGATTGCCTTGCGAATCTCTTCCTGTCCGGGATCTGAACACGTATAGCGGTTGTGGATCGCGTACACGACATCTGGCAACGAGCGTGCATACTCGGTTAAGGCATCAACGTCGACAACGCCAGCTATGTTAAGCCCACAGTGGCACACGAAGACGCCGATTCTCGGAGTTTCAGCCATTTCCACCGCCTTCTTAGCCGGTCCTCCTCTTCACTGATTCTCGAGCCTTGAAAATGAGCTTGGCTTGCAGCTCCTTAGCAATGCCCCGCGTTGAAGTTAGCTTTTCAAGAGCCTTGTTCCAAGCTCCAGAACGAACAGTCGTGTGACGAACTGAAGACCTTCCTACTTCAAGGGCTTCCTGAACTGGGCAAATGATCTTGCAGACGCCGCAGTACACACAGCTAAAGCCGTTAACTTCAACCTTGCCTGTGTCAGACACGCGCAAGACGCCTGGCACTGGGCAAACATCAGCGCAGTCGTGGCAGCCTTCAGGGCATTTCTCATTGTGTATGTCGATGCTACCCAAGATGATCTTGCGAACCACTAGGGCGCCGGGTGGGCACTTGGCCTCACACAATCGGCAACAGGGGCAGCGTTCCTTGTCTATCTTAACTCTCACTTTGGTCTTCGTTTCATCCGTGCTGACTTGGATGAGGTCGAACGGGCACGCCTCTTCGCATTCCTTGCATCCCATAGGACACTTTTCTTCTTCAACATCGATATCGCGAACCAAGACGGGGAAGCTTTCCTTGTCAACAACTGGCACAACCTTCTCTCCGTTGACAAGCAGCGTAAGCGCATTGAACGGACAGATTGCCTTACATATCCCGCAGAAGTGACACCTGTTTTCGTCAATTACGATCATGGGTTGCTCCAACTTTATGCCCTCGGTCTTAATGGGCTTCTGCGGTGAGATAGCTTCTTTTGGGCAGACGATGCTGCAGACTTCGCATCCGACGCACTTCTTTCTGTCCAGAAGTAGTGAGTAACGCTTCGTGTACATGATCCTCTCTATGATAGATTCGTTCTCCGTCTGGGTTCTTAGGAGTCTCATGACCATGAGCGTCTTCTCCTTCGGCCTCTTGGACTATGCCGGCATGGGACTTGGAAGTTTAGGAATAGTATCAAGCGCTCGGATAAGAACTTTATGATAGTAGGCTTCGTCAACTTCACACACAGGCAACGTTAATAAGAACAGGGTTCCCAGTATGAGGCGTGGCTCCAAGGCGTAGCCGGAGGCTCTTGAGTGAGCGCTGCTTTGTACAGTCTTGTAAGCGTTCTGATTGTAAGTCTTGCTTCCGCAGTGGGCGTGCTAACGTTTTCGCTAAAAGAGGAAGACCTAAGGAAGATGCTGCCGTACCTTGTGAGTTTCTCTGCTGGAGGGCTTCTCGGGGACGCCTTTATCCACCTCATACCAAGAGCGACCGAAGGAGGCGGATTCGCCACACATGTTTCTTTGACAATCCTCTTCGGCATAGTCATCTCCTTTGTCGTGGAAAGATTCTTCCAGTGGAGACACTGCCACATACCCACATCAAAGGAGCATCCGCATTCCTTTGCTTACATGAACCTCTTCGGAGATGCTGTCCACAACTTTATTGATGGACTCATAGTTGGCGGGAGCTACTTGGCAAGCATTCCTTTGGGCGTTGCCACGACATTGACTGTCATCCTGCATGAGATCCCACAAGAGATCGGAGATTTCGGAGTTCTTATACAAGGCGGCTTCACTAGACCCAAAGCAATTGTCTTCAACTTCTCAACAGCGCTCACTGCGGTCTTGGGCACATTTGTGGCTCTCGGCGTGGGGCATCTTGCCCAAGGGTTTGCGTCTGTGCTGATACCGTTCGCAGCTGGCACGTTCATCTATGTAGCTGGGTCAGATCTTATTCCTGAGCTTCGGAAGGAGGAGCCAGCCCTGCTAAAGTCCTCACTGCAGCTGATGGCTTTCCTGCTTGGAGTCTTCGTTCTGCTCTCGTTCACTTTGCTGGAATAGGTTTCTAAGACCGGAATTTTTGGCAACTTGAGGCCATCAGTAAGCTTATTAGCAGTCGATAGGCATTTACCATGCACTGAGCCGCCAATCAAAGGGAAAGCAAGTGTTGCTCACCATAGTCGCTTCCGCCATTGTGATCAGTCTCTCTTCGCTAGTCGGCATTTTCGCCTTGTCGCTGAGGGAGAGGACTTTACACGGCATTCTTTTCGTGCTTGTGGCCTTTTCGGCCGGAACAATCCTTGGAACAGCGTACTTGGATCTTCTTCCCGAGTCTATGAAGCTGATCGACACTTCATCTGTCTTCGCACATGTTACCGTTGGGTTTGTCCTTTTCTTTTTCCTTGAACGGTTCATCTATTGGTATCACGGGCATGGTCACGAGGCCGACCTGTCCTCGGAGGTGGGCGACCGCGCCACGAGTAGGAGCTTCGCCTACCTTAACCTTGTGGGTGACGGGATTCACAACTTCGTTGATGGCATGGTCTTGGCAGCCAGCTACCTCACGGGATTCTCTATTGGGTTGGCTGCAACTGTGGCGATCATATTCCACGAGCTTCCTCAGGAAATGGGCGATTATGGAATCCTTGTCTATATGGGGTTCGAGCGGGGGAAAGCATTGTTGCTCAATTTCGCGGCAGCCTTCACCGTAGTGCTGGGAGGAATCCTAGGGGTCATCTTCATAGAAGCCGTCGAGGCCCTTAGCGGGTTACTGATAGCCTATTCAGCGGGCGGATTCATATACCTAGCTGCTTCAGAGTTGATTCCGGAGTTGCATAAGGAGCGGGATTTCAGAAGATCCGTTGTTCAGTTCCTCGTCTTTTTGCTCGGGATCTGTCTGATATGGACCCTAGGCGCCATATTCCCTGATTAGAGGAAAAGCAGAGCGCTTCTGCTTATGCGTGCTCGGCCGGCGCTTTGGGGTAGCCTTCATCTTCTAGCTGGATTGTGGTGTGGTCTACTCCAAACTCCTCTTTTAGTAGATGGACTATGATCTGCATCAGCCCTTTCTTGTCGGCGCTTTCTTCCGCGACAACATGGGCGCTCATGATACACATTTTTGTCGGCGTGATGCACCAGACATGAAGATCGTGGATGCTTTTCACGCCGTGCACTTGAAGAATTTTTCGTTCAATCGCATCCAGATCGATATGCGAAGGTACTGCCTCAAGAAGGACGTTTATTGACTCGCGGATGATCTTCCCAGAGCTGTAAAGGATGAGAACGCAGATCGCGATGCTGATCAAAGCGTCGACTTGGTACCAACTCGTAAGGAACATGAGCAAACCGGCGAAGACGGCCCCAATGGACCCCAAAACATCGGCAATCACATGCAAGAAGGCTCCTTTGATGTTTAGGCTTTCTTCTTTGAACTTCGAAAGGATCATTGCGGAGAATACGTTGGCTAGCAGGCCAAACGTTGCTATGACCAACATGCCTAGGCTCATCACCTCCGTTGGCTGTTGGATCCGCTGGATAGCCTCGTAGAACGTGAAGAGAACCAGAACCCAAAGAAAGATGCCCTGCATGAAAGCTGCCAAAATCTCTGCCCGGTAGTAGCCATACGTCTTTCTGGCGGTGACGGGTCGCTGGGCAATCCACGCTGCGACCAATGAGAAGGCCAACGCGAAAACATCGTTCAGCATATGCCAAGCGTCAGTCAAAAGGGCGAGGCTGTTTGTGAGAAGCCCTCCAGCAAGCTCAAGAGCGAAGAAAGAAGCCGTGATGCCGAGAGATAGAGCAAGGTGCCGCGTGCTCTTTGGCTGGTAGGAGTGCTCTTCCATCAACGTGGCCTCTAATAGTCATCTCATCGGATGGTTTAAGCGCTATTAAACTGAGATGTTACATTAATAAGCATCACGATTCAAAGTCCACACACAAAACGGTCCGCCGTGGATCATTCATGAAGAGGCTCGGTCTAATCGTCAACCCAATAGCGGGCATGGGAGGTGCCGTCGGCCTGAAAGGGACTGATGGAGAACTAACCCTGAGAAAAGCGATCTCTCTCGGGGCCAAGCCAGTAGCTCCGGCAAGGGCTGAGCTGTTCCTGCAATGTCTGAAGCCCGTGAACGATAGAATCCAGCTTCTGGCTGGTGCAGGGATCATGGGTGAATACGCAGCTAAGCATACTGGTTTCCAGTGCACCCCGATCGGCGAGAGGAGCGAGAAGACCCGAGCAGATGATACAAGAGCACATGTTGAGGTGATCGTCTCGAAAGGCGTAGACCTGTTGGTTTTCTGTGGCGGAGATGGGACGGCTAGAGACATCATGAATGCTGCAGGCACCAGGCTTCCTGTCCTTGGTGTTCCTACCGGCGTGAAGATGCACTCTGCGGTCTTCGCGGTCAAGCCTGAGTCAGCGGCTGACTTGGCGACCAGCTTCCTTTTTGGAAACCTTCCTTTAAGAGAAGCTGAGGTCATGGACATCGATGAAGAGGCCTTCAGACAAGGACGTTTGTCCGCCCAACTATACGGCTACATGCTTGTACCCTACGAACCAAGAAGCATCCAAAGCGTGAAGGTGGCAAGCCCAAGCACCGAGGTTGAGATGCGCAACCAAGCCGCCATAGCTGTCTATCTTCTTGACAAGGTTCTGGAACCGAACGTCATCTATATTCTGGGACCAGGCACAACCACGCGGACGCTAACCGATCTACTAGGCGAGGAGAAGACTCTGCTGGGCGTCGATCTGCTACGTGACCGGAAGGTCATCGCCAGAGACGTCAACGAGAGGGAGATCTTGGAAAGGACAAAAGGGAAGAAGGCGAAGATAATAGTCACGCCGATAGGCGGACAAGGCTTCATCTTCGGGAGGGGAAACCAACAAATAAGCCCGGCAGTCATCAAGCAGACAGGCAAGCACAGTATCATAGTCATCGCGACAAAGCGCAAGCTCGAAGAGATGGGAAGATTGAGGATCGACTCAGGAGATCCAGAGCTGGACCGCCAGATGCGGGGGCATATCAGAGTGGTCGTCGACTATGGGGAAGAACACATAGTGCCCATCGAGTGACAGGCCCGAACAGCTTGAGAACATGGTCACCAAATCAGTCCTTACTCCACTTTCAGGGATGCACGCATCCTGTCATGCACTATGGTCCCATTTTGTGACCCAAACTCCGCCTCAGGTGGCGTCAGACTATGCTTCCTCGACGACTGCGGCCAGAATTCAGCGTGAAGTGAAGGGATCATGAGTGCAAACCCGGCTCGAAACGCGGGAATTCCGTCTTGCGATCTGAGGGTCAACAATTCGGTCCGAAATAAGGAAGTTTCAAGGGTTTTCTAGGCATATTGACAGCTTCGGACATTTCTATCACCCATTTCCTCAAGAAGCAGTTCTATGTTTGCTCGTAGGGCTTACGTATGTGTTCGCCCCGTACGTTGATCTGACAGCCGCATTTTGGGCACCTTTTCTCGTCTGTGACGCGGTAGCGGATTGTCTTGAACCCTTGACGCTTGATTAGAGTGCTTCCACAGCGAGGGCAGAATGTGTTCTCGTACACGTGCCCAGGAGCATTCCCGATATATGCGTACGAAATGCCGAGCCCCCGGGCCAGATCGCGGGCTTTCTCTAGAGTCTTAATGGGCGTGCTTGGGCTGTCAAATCTGTATGCCGGATAGTACCGCGTGAAGTGCAAGGGCGCATCTGGGCCCGCTTGTTTCACGTGCTGTTCTATCACATTCCTTAGACATTCTTCGTCGTCATTCACCCCTGTGATTATCAGGTTCACGACTTCGATGTGGACACCCATCTTCTTTGCCTCTCTGATGTTCCTCCAGACCTTTCCAACATCTGTGCCGCCGCAGTATCTCATGTAGGTCTCAGCGTCTCCCTTTACATCGACCTTCAAGCCGTCCATGCCGGACTTCCAAAGCAGCTCCATAGCCTCTGGAGTCATGTAGCCATTAGACACGTAGCAGGAGTACAGCCTCCTAGCTCGTCCTAGCCTGAAAGCGTCTAGGTTCCAGTCGGCCAAAAGGGTAGGCTCTTGAAAACTAGCGCATAGACCTTCGTCTCCGCTGCGGACAGCTAACTCAACGATCTCTTCTGGAGAGGAATACTTGCTGCTCGCGGGTTCTGGCGCTGTCTTTGATAGGGTCCAGTTCTGGCACCAAGGGCATTCGAAGTTGCACGACCAAGTTGAGAATGTGAGGGCTGTGGAGCCTGGCCAATAGTGAAAGAATGGCTTTATCTCGATAGGACGACTTTCCAAAGCGCTGAGGTCACCGTAGACAAGCGTGTACAGCCTCCCTTCTGCATTCATCCTCGTCTTGCAGAAACCCTTACCCCCGTGCGGTATCTTGCATCTTCTTTCGCACAGGTTGCACTGAACGAGGTCATTAGGCAGCTTTTCGTATAGGATGGACTTCCGCACAGTGGGCAAGTGAAGCAGATGGCTCATGTCTAAGGACCATCTATCTGATAACAAATATAAATCCTCACGTTCAGAAACATAGGCAGACATCTCTATATCAGACGGAGGAACTGCCAGATGTCCAAGATCAAGAACAGGAGGCAACTGCTAAGCGACGTCCATTCCCCCCGCAATCGGAAAGCAAGGAGAATCGTTCTAAACGCCGTCGAGAAGGCTCTAGAGGCTGCAGACCCGAAGAAGACTGTCAAATCAAAAGTCGCTAGAACGGGCAGCCTACTCGCAGTGGACGGCATATTGTTGGACCTTGCACGGATCAAGAAGATTTACGTCATAGGCGGAGGCAAGGCCAGCGGACCTATGGCTGAAGCCCTGGAAGAGATCCTTGGGGAACGAGTAGAAGACGGCTTGGTGGTCGTCCCAAAAGGGACGGCAAACAAGTACAAGGCCGAACGAATAAGGTTTCATGAAGCAAGCCACCCGATTCCCGACGAAAGCAGTATAGAAGGGGCAAGAAGGTTGCTTGCACTTGCAGGTCGAGCCGAAAAGAAGGATCTGGTCATCTGTCTGATCTCAGGCGGAGGCTCAAGCCTTATCGCACTTCCGAGAGAAGGCGTGACTCTAGGCGACAAGCAAATAATGACGGATCTTCTTCTGAAGTCTGGAGCCACGATCAACGAGATAAACACGGTAAGAAAACACATCTCCGGCTTCAAAGGAGGTCGTCTGGCAGAGGTGGTTTACCCGGGCGCCATACTAAGTTTGCTACTTTCCGATGTCATAGGTGACCCGCTTGAAGTGATTGCTTCCGGACCCACTGTTCCAGACTCAACCTCCTTCGCAGATGCACTGTGCATACTGGAAAGGTATGGTCTTTGGGAAAGAACCCCGGAGCCAATTAGGAGGGTTCTGTCTGATGGCTCCCAAGGGTTGATCCCCGAAACCCCAAAGTCGAACAACCGCGTTTTCAAGAGAGTTCACAATGTGGTCATAGGCAACAATCGAATGGCATGCTCCGCTGCGACTGCTGAACTGCAGAGGGCTGGCCTGAACACGCTTTTCCTAACCTCCTTTCTAGAAGGAGAAGCCAGAAGTGTAGGAGTGGCGTTGGCTGCCTTGGCAAGGGAGACATTGACTTCAGCCAACCCAGTTCGTCCGCCTGCGGGCATAGTTGCCGGTGGGGAGACGACGGTCACCGTTATTGGGAAGGGAATTGGCGGGAGAAACCAAGAGATTGCCCTAGCAGCGGCACTAAAGGCAGATGGCTTGGACAGGGTCGTGCTGGCTTCGTTTAGTACTGATGGAGTTGACGGCCCAACAGTCGCAGCTGGGGCCATCATTGACGGTCAGACGATAACTCGTTCCCGGAAGCTGGGACTAGATGCCAGGCAGTTCTTGAAGAACAACGATTCGTACTCGTTCTTCGCCGAGTTGGGAGATCTCATAGAAACTGGGCCCACAGGCACAAACGTCAACGATGTGACAATAATAACTGTAATCTGAAGCCACAGAAGTTCGGTCATTTGCCAAGATCAAGAGACAACTTCTGAGTGCTAGGCAGTTCCTCTTCTTCCTCCTCAGTTGACCAGTTCAACGTATAACCGCCTAGGTACGAGCCGACAATGTTTCCGAACAAGGGAAAGACGATTCGCCCTAGAATATCCGAGTAAAAAACGCTGGGGTTGCCAAGAACAGCTATAAGTACTGTTAGGGCGACAAACCCGATGACACCTGGGATAGCCAAGATGGTCCTCAGGTTCTCATCAGTCTGGTACCCTACATAGAGTCCCCCCAAGAAGCCGCTTGTCAAGAAGATCAGTCCGAAGGTGAATATTGCCTTCGCGATGAGGATTTGGTCATGAAAGACCATGACCCCTGCAATGCCCAGAGTTGAAAGGATTTGTTCTAAGGCTATCTGTCCAATATCCACGAGGACGGCCATCGTGAGGAAGCATATTCCTCCGCCTATGGCGGCGTGGAGCAGGTCCCCCCTTTCTGGCATGCTGAATCCAAGCGATTTCATACTTTCATCTTACACCTTCGTAAGACCAAGTATGGCTTTAAATGTTTCTTGAGCCAGCCTCCAGTCCTCTTCTTTTCCCCAAGAGACTATCTCGGCGAGTCTTTGCTGTGCCCTGAACACAATGAACATGCTCGTCAAGTTGTAGAATGCTTCCTCCTGCTTGATACCGCCCTTAATCAGAACACGCGAGAAGACAGCTTCGTAACCCGACACCGAAGTCGTGCCATTCTCAACAAATGTGAGCGTAGCGTTACTGTTGTCCTGCAAAGACCAGTTGTACAGGCGGTTTGCTTCGAAGACGACTACAGAAAATGGGTCTGTCAATCTGTTCTCAGCCAAGTAGCTTCTTGCAGCTCCTTCGTCGTAGACTCTAAGAGCCAAGGCCGCGAACAGGTTGGTAGAGGCGATCACGGCTTCCCCAATGCTTCCAGTGGTTTCGTTCTTGTTCACCCAAGTGACAGCGAACCAGCTCATTGGGAACTCAGTCTCGAAAAATTCACTTCTGAGCCGGAAGTAGTCTGGCCGGTTCGTTGATTGGTTTGTAACAAGGGTGTAATAGATGACTGCAAAGCTGGCCAGGCAAGAGCCAGCAAGCAGAACTAGGAAAGCAAGTAGTGGCAATCTAGGGACTCCTAGTTTGGGCAAAGGAAGACGCATTGTCTGATACCGACCCAACCCATCCCTAATTCAAGGCGAATGCATAAAAGTCTTCCGCTTTCAACGCTAACCGTCGCAGTTCTCTGAGTAGTTCCCCTGCAAAAGCTTATTTTCTCGTTGGATCCTACAGTTGGGTAGGAGCTTCTTGAGAGGAAAACCCGTATGAGCGCCAAGATGAGAGCTGCTGTACTGCATAAACCTTTGGACATGCGGCTCGAGGAGGTCGAGGTCCCACCGATCGGTCCTCATGACGTTCTCGTGGAAATGAGATGCGTTGGGGTCTGCGGATCAGACGTTCACTACTACTTACAGGGCAGAATTGCGGATTTCATCGTTGAGAAGCCACTGATCCTGGGGCACGAGTGTTCAGGCGAAGTCGCCCAAACGGGCAAGGATGTCAAAGGACTCAAGGCTGGGCAAAGAGTCGTCATAGAACCGGGTTTTACGTGTGGGAAATGCCGCTACTGTAGAGGGGGACGATACAATCTCTGCAAGGATGTCAAGTTCTACGGAGCTCCGCCCTATGATGGAGCCTTCGCGGAATATGTTCGAGCACCTGCACAGAACGTCTTCCCTATGCCTGAAAACATGACGTACGAGGAGGCCGCAATGATTGAGCCCCTAGCCGTGGGCATGATGGCTGCGAAGATGGGCGACGTGACGGTTCAAGATGCCGTAGCGATCCTTGGGGCGGGTCCGATCGGACAGATGACTCTCCAAGCTGTGAAAGCTCACGGAGTTCTGGAGGCTTACATGACGGACGTTGTCGACTATCGACTGGACTATGCAAAGAAATGGGGAGCGAGCGCCGTCATCAATGCTTCACGTGAGAATGTTGTTAAGCGGATCATGGAACTCACGGACAACGAAGGTGTAGACGCCGTAATCGAGGCGTCAGGCGCGATCCCTGCCATCCTTCAGTCAATAGACATCGTCAGACCTGGAGGTAGAATAGTCCTTGTTGGGTATCCGACCAGAGAGGTCCCGCTTGCTTTGGCAAAGGTGATAGCTAAGGAAATTAGCCTGCACGGAATCCACAGATACGCGAACGTATTCCCAGTAGCCATCAAGGCCGTCGCTTCAGGCAAAGCGGTCGTGAAGCCATTCGTTACGCACCGCTTTCCGTTCGAGAGGATACTAGAGGCCTTTGACACCAACATCAAGAAGACTGAAAGCCCGATGAAGGTTCAGATAGTAATGTAGACTGTAACGTAATGAGAGTGGTCATTGATGGCGAAGATCGTGAAGATCGGCGTTCTTGGGTACGGATTTGTACAAGACACTTTCCATCTACCATGCTACTCGGAAATACCTGACGTTAGGGTCGTCGCGTTGGGAGGACGAAACAAAGAGAAGGCAGCTCTGGTAGCTCGGAAATTCGGTGTGAAAAAGACGTACCACGGGGAAGACTTCCTCAGTAAGCTTTGTTCGGACCCGGAAGTTGATGTCGTCGATATAGGACTACCGAACTTTCTCCATAGAGAAGCCTCTGAGGTTGCAGCTGAAGAAGGTAAACATGTCATCTGCGAGAAACCCTTAGCCAGGAGCGTGGAGGAGGCTAAGGCCGCATTGAGTGCTGTAGAAAGGCATGGCGTAATAGACTGCTATGCTGAGAACCAAGTCTTCAGTCCTCACGTGACAAGAGCCAAAGACATAGTCATTCGCGGCTCAATCGGGAAGGTCTTTTGGATAAGAAGCAGGGAAGCCCACTTTGGTCCCCACTCCGCTTGGTTCTGGAAACCAGAGCTTGCGGGAGGAGGCGTCTTGATGGACATGGGTTGCCATTCCGTGGAGGTGGCAAGATATCTGATCGGAAAGAAGCCTGTGAAAACCTTTGCTTGGGCAGAGACGTTGGTCCACAGTGTCAATGCTGAAGACAATAGCCTCGCGAGCGTGAGCTACGAAGGAGGAGAGATTGGGCAGTCTGAAAACAGTTGGGCTGCTCATGGAGGCCTAGACCTGAGGTTCGAGATCTATGGGTCAGAAGGAGCCATCTTCATAGATGCCACAAGGGAGACTGGCCTTAGAGTGTTCACAGTTGCACCTGAGGAGAAGGTTAGTTACGTCGTAGAGAAGGCTGAAGCAAAGAAGGGATGGATGTACCCAGTCTGGAGAGAACACGAGATTTACGGCTACTTAGCGGAGCTCCAACACTTCACAGCCTGCATTCGGGAAGGCGAGAAACCACGCGAAACCTACCGAGACGGATACATGGTGAATTGCATACTTGACGCCTGCTACCGATCGGTCAGGAGCGGCAGGTGGGAGCCGATCGAACTCTGACACTTCTTCCTGAGATGTCTTGGTCGTGACCTCTACTGACATTGGTCCGCTCGAAAACGTCCGGCAACCATGAACGTTGATGCTTTTGTATTCGCTTCCGAGCCCTTAGGGCTTGAATCGGACTGCGAGCTCACATCCCTTAATGTCAGACCTAGGGAAAATCGTGTAGAAGAGCCGTCCCAGTAAGGAACGGACGTAAAGGCAGGTGACATTGGTGATCACCGTGTTACCTGTTCAAACAAGTCCCACCAGGCGCTTTCTGACGGAACTAAGGCGGTCAAACTGCAAGTTTTCTCCGCCGACGGATATCTGAACCTCGCAAGCCATCATCGCAGAAGGCACTTAGAAGAAGCATCTTTGCCACACAGCCAAGATGCGCAAAGTGGCGGGACAGGCAGGTAGCATCCTAAATGTCTTTCGGGCAAGCCGGATCGCCCCGGTGCGTGAAGACCACATGGTCAAGATCTCCGACCTTCAGCTCCCCTTCCGCCGTTAGATTTCGACCTTTTGGACATCATTGCCATCCCAACTTCGGGAATAAGCCAGAATCGGGCTTGTCTGAGGTTCTGTTGATTGGACAGAGTTGGCGGCCTCATAAGGTAAGGACGTTTCAGCATTTAGGTAGGAAAGCTGCCCTAAAAGAGACTTCCGGAACTGAAGGATATTTCTAGTAAACCCACTTCTAGAAGGTGAAAAAACATCAACAAATGTAGCTTCACCCGGCGCATTCTTGTCATTGGCTGAAAGTGGTGCGGCTCTCAAGCAAAGATTTCAGACGATGCAGGCATTGTCCCACGCGGACTGTGGCATTTGGAGTCTGAGAGCTGTTGAATGCGATCTATAGTATGGCACGATGCGGCTTCGAAGAAGCTTTCCTTATTCCGGTCGGTGGAGGGTTAGAGGGCGGTCAAGCCGCCCTTTGACCCAACACCTTTCTCGACATCAATCGCTTGGTTCCGGGGCTTCGGGTGCAGCTGTCGCGAGTCTAGGCTACGCGGCATGCTCTACTAGTCGATGAGCCATAAGCAGAGAAGCGATGCGATCACGACGCCCAATACCTCGGCAAGCCTGGCAAATCCAGTTCAGAGCCTGAGCAATGACGATGTTGCCATACTGACCTTTCGAAGAAACCACTTCTCGTTCTTGCCTTGAAAGCAGAAAGAGTCCTGCCTGCCAAGGCTGGAAAGGTCACATCTTTGCTGAGAGGACGAAGATGTAGGGTTGCCGAGACTCTAGCCTGAGAGCTTGCGCGGAACCTGTGGCGCCTTGAGTGCCTAACTCTCCAACGAATCAAGCTGGATATTGCTCTTCTCGTCTATCCTTAAAACGTAGTCGCCAGCCTCTTGGACGTGCTTGAAGACCCACCGGTACGGGAACTTCCCTACAAGGACCACGAGCTTCCTTTCATAGGCTTCAAACATGCCCAGAAAGGCGACAAGCTTCTCCACTTGATCCCTCCGGAAATAGGCCCTGTCCGCGTTCGGAGCTTTGACCTCAAAAGCCAGGATATTTCTGGCCTTCGTC
>Ga0315310_10000622_pt1 | contig 22781 bp, 23 predicted proteins | sample TDP5_MG_FD_203630 | JGI IMG/M metagenome (GOLD analysis project Ga0315310, IMG submission 203630) | Freshwater sediment microbial communities from Lake Towuti, South Sulawesi, Indonesia - TDP5 | ecosystem: Environmental > Aquatic > Freshwater > Lake > Sediment | place: Indonesia: South Sulawesi...
GCTATGAACAACTGTCGACGGGTGTGCCATCGAGTAAGCTTGGCTGCGCCCTCAATAGCTTCAGCGCCACTATTACCGAAAAAGACTTTTTTCTCCCAAGCTCCGGGTGTGATTTCACTTAGTTTTTCGCCCAAGTCCACAACTTCGCGGTAAAGAAAATCAGTAATAGAATAGTGTAGATAACGGTCACACTGCTTCTTGATGGCTTCAACGACTTTAGGGTGATTGTGCCCGACATTAAGGCACACAAGCCCAGAGTTGAAATCGATGTATTCGTTTTCATCCACGTCACGCAGGATGCAGCCGCTTCCACCCTCAATTGCGAGGGGATAGAACCTCACAAACGACTGTGAAATAACGCGCTCATCTCTCTTGACAAGTTCACGTGCTTTAGGTCCCGGAGGCCTGACAACTATCTTCGGGTAATCAGCCATGCTGGCATCACCTTGAAAGAGTAACCCAATAGAAACGACTGGTTTTATAGGCGTTTCTATTGATGATAGAGCGGCCGCTATCGTAAAGAAGAAAATGCAGAAGAGAGGAACAGATCTGCTTACTACGTTTCAGACTTTACCAATGATATTTCGATTATGGAAACGTTGGATCTTCGACCTTGCTCCCGCGTCATTTCTTCGGTGCCAATTGTAATTCCTTTGATTGAAACATTTTTGAGAAATGATCTCCGAAGCACTTCCACGGTGTCAACGGCTCTGCTGATGGCTCTTCCACGTGCTTTGATACAGACCTCTCTTCCTCCAGTGTTGAAGAAGGTGAGGCAGGCGATCACATAGTTCATTACTGGTTTTGTACCGATGAAAACAACGTTTTCTTCTTTTCTCGGCATTTCCTTTGGCATTTCTTTCGGTTTTTCTTCTGTCATGCTGCTCCCTGATGGTTTAATTTTTCGCTGTGTGAGTGCCTTATACTTTTAGCCGTAGCTTCTTATAGTTTTCCCACGTCTCATCAATTCGACGCTTCAGTTCACCAACATCTCCTGGAGTCATCGCGCCGAAGCGTCCTTGAAGCCTGAGGTATTCCTCTAGGGGTTTGCGCTTAGTCTTATCTAAGTACCCACTGCTCGGGGGATTCAGCCTAAACTCTCCTCGTTCAACTTCGAAAAGCGCCCAGATCCCTGTTTGAATGGCGAGTCTGCCCATTTCAATAGTCTTTTCTGTCGAGTAGCGCCAGCCAGGTGGACAAGGCGTCAATATTTGAATATATCTTGTGCCAGTTATTCCCTTAGCCTTTCTGAGCTTAGACACAAAGTCCATTGGATATGAAATGCAGGCTGTGGCTACGTAAGGGATTCCATGCGCAGCCATTATCATCGGAACATCTTTCTTGTGCTCTTTCTTGCCAGTAGGAGTAGTTGTTGTTCGAGAACCGTAAGGTGAGGCACCACTTCTCTGAAAACCAGTATTGCCATAAGCCTCGTTATCGTAGCAAACATAGATGAAGTTAGTACCTCTTTCAGCCGCGCCTGAAAGAGCTTGAATGCCTATGTCTACGGTTCCTCCATCTCCAGCCCATGCCATCACTGTTACATCCTTCAGGCCTCTTGCCTCATATGCTGCGACCAAACCTGAGGCTGCTGCCGCCGCAGCTTCAAACGCTATGTTCAGGCATGGTGTGGCAAAGGCTGAAAATGGAAACGCGCTCTGAATCACTGATGTGCAACAGGCAGGAACGACAAAAACTGTGCGAGGTCCCAGAGCCTTTTGAGCCAGTCTTATTGCAACAGCCGCACCGCATCCCGCACAAGTGGCATTGCCCGGAAGCCAGTATTCCTCTTTCGGAAGTTCCTTCAGTGTGCTCATGATGTTCACTCCTTCAGGCCTATCCATTCAACGTCTTTCTCAACCTTTCCGGCTTTCAGATACTGCAATGACTTATGAACCATGTTTTCAATGTCGCGAACTGTGACGTCGCGCCCCCCCAAACCTGTTATAAAGCCAGTTGTTAACGGTGGGTCCTTCGCCGAGTACAGCGAGGCCTTGACTTCCGTGTGAAGTGGGCCTTCCATGCCGTATGAAACTTGGCGATCTATTACGGTCAGCATCTGTGCGTTGTCGGCCATTCTCCGAATTTCGTCCGCCGGGAAAGGTCTAAAGACCCGCACTCTGGCTGCGCCAGCTTTGTGTCCCTGTTCCCTCAGGCTATCAATGGCCAGTTTCGCTTCGCTTCCAATCGTTCCCATTGACAGAACTATCAGGTCGGCGTCCTCACACCTGTACTTCTCCATGTGTCCTCCATGTTCAATGCCGAAGAGTTTTCCGTATTCTTTGTCGATTTCTGGTATGAGTTTTCTGGCGTTTTCCATCGCTTCGTACATGAAGTATCTGAACTCCATGTACCAGTCGGGATAAACAATGTTACCGTGTGTGACTGGATTATCGACATCAATCTGCCAAGGTGGATTGAACGGGGGCAGAAAGTCATCTATCTCCTTCTGATCTGGAATCCTAACGGGCATAGAAGTGTGAGACAGAATAAAGCCTTCAAAGCACACCATCGCCGGCATAAAAACGCGCTTATCCTCACACAACTTGTACGCTTGAATAATTGTGTCAAAGATTTCTTGATTGTCGGCACAATAAAATTGAATCCAGCCTGTGTCCCGTTGAGACAAGGAATCACTGAAGTCTGCCCAGATGTTCCAAGGCGGTCCCATGGCACGGTTCACCACAGCCATAACTACAGGCAATCGCGCAGCCGAAGCCCAATGAAGCATCTCATGCATCAGAGCTAATCCGTGAGCCGATGTGGCGGTAAAGGTGCGCGCTCCTCCCACGGCTGCGCCTATGCATGCCGCCATGGCGCTGTGCTCAGACTCAACACGGATGTATTTGGCATTCATTTCTCCTCCTTCAACGAGCTCAGCGATCTGCTCAACAACGGTTGTCTGTGGTGTGATTGGGTACGCTGCTATGACATCGGCTCTCGCTACCTTACACGCAAGTCCTGCTACGCGGTTTCCGGTTTCCACGATCACTTGTGTCATTGCCCGCTTCTCTCCCTCTCCATTTCGATGATTTCTAGAGGGCATTCGTGTGCGCATATGCCGCATCCCTTACAGTAGTCGTAGTTGATTTTGGGCTGGTTCTTTTCATTAAGTTCAATGCACGCTTCAGGACAATATACCCAGCAGATTCGACAGCCCGTGCATTTTTCCATGTTCACGATTGGTCGGAATGTCCTCCAAGACCCAGTTTTTCCAGTGCTCGCCTCACAGGGAAGTGACAATGGCGTCAGCGGTAGATCTTTCATGCCTTTAGGGGCCTTTGGCATCATGGGCACCACGGTGAAGAGTAGAGTAAATATCATGTCAAAGGTTAAAGTATTTCGCATATGTTGGAAACATCGATTCTAAAGGCGATTCTAATTTATCCGCTGAAGTTCTACCAGTTCCTGACCAGTCTCTCGTAGGCTAAAGAGGCGCCCTTGGCGTTTTTGTCACCGGCCGCTCCTTTCCATTCCAGCCGTATTACCTCGAGGACGCTGTCCAGCTTTATCTCATCTGTTGCCCTCGAGAACGCGCCAAGCATAGTCGTGTTCAACACAGGAAGCCCAGCTACTAGAAGCTGTAGCTCCAATGCTATTCCGGTCGCGTCAACAGTCGCCAAACGGCCTTGTCTGAGCTTTATCTCGTCTGGCTTCTGAGTGGTGTTTATGACAACTATGCCGTCTTTTTTCAGGCCTTCCGTGACATCTACTAGGTCCAAAAGCGTGGAATCAAGCACTACCACGTAGTCTGGATTGTAAACCTGACTCCGAATGAGAATAGGCTCATCTGCGATGCGGGCAAATGCTTTAACTGGGGCGCCTCGCCGTTCGGCGCCAAAGAAAGGAATCGCTTGAACCCATTTGCCCTCTTTAAAGGCCGCACGGGCAAGCAGCTCCGCAGCTGTTACCCCGCCTTGCCCGCCACGACCATGGATACGGATTTCTTTCATCACGTTATTTTGCTCCAAGCTTAGAATTAGAGAACATTGAGTTCTCCATATTAGTCTTTACTATCTCAACGAACTCCCCCATGATTCAAGCTCTGGCGGCAAGCATCGACGCCGTCCCAGGCGGAGCGGGAAAGGCTTATACCATGGTATGCAACTCTCTTGAGTTTCTCGTTGGGATGTAAAGCCAAATGCTGATGGAAATCCGATGGCACGGCAGAGGCGGGCAAGGCATAGTCAGCGTGAGCCGCCTGCTCGCAGACGCTGCTCTTATGGACAGAAAACACGTTCAGTCCTTTCCGGAATTTGGTCCTGAACGTTCTGGTGCTCCTGTTCGAGGGTTCACAAGAATTTCAGATGAGCCCATAAGCATTCACAGTCAGATTTACGACCCCAACATAGTCGTAGTCGTAGACCCGACACTTCTAGGCGCCAATGTGACAGCTGGGTTGACCCGAGATGGAATCATAGTTGCAAATAGTGAACGCACTCCCGCGGATTTAAGGAATATTCTGTCGGCTCACAATGCGCGTGTTTATTCGGTCAATGCCCGGAGAATCGCGCTTGACATTCTTGGTCGCCCCATATACAACACGGCTATGCTTGGCGCGCTGATCAAGGTTGCGCCATTGACATCCTTTGAATCAGTGGCCAAAGTTGTCAGAGCACGATTTCCAGGAACTCTCGGCGACAAGAATGTTGAGACAATGAAAAAAGCGTACGAAGAGGTTGTTGGAAGTTGAGTTCTAACGAAAAATTGGGATGGAAGTCTTTGCCGATGGGAGCGGTTGTTGTTGAGCCAGGTTCTTCTCTGAAGTATAAGACAGGTGACTGGAGAGCCTTCAAACCTCTAGTTGATAGAGAAAAATGTGTGAATTGTCTGCTGTGTTGGATATACTGCCCTGACAGCGCCATAGTCAGACAGGAAAAGTGGGTTGACGTCAACTACGACTACTGTAAGGGATGCGGCATATGCGCACACGAATGCCCTAAAGATGCCATCAAAATGGTGGAAGAACAGAAATGACGATTCTTGGCATGACAGGAGATGAAGCTGTCGCCCACGCAGCTAAACAAAGCAAGGTTGACATCGTTGCTGCATATCCGATCACGCCTCAAACCATCATTGTTGAGAGATTTAGCAAGTATGTGGCCGACGGAGAAGTGCACACCGGATACGTCTGTGTGGAGTCCGAGCACTCGGCTTTGTCAGCTTGTGTTGGTGCGAGCCTAACTGGAGCCAGAGTGTTTACTGCAACCTCAAGCCAAGGGTTGGCGCTCATGCATGAGATGATGTACATTGCGTCGGGTCTGAGGTGCCCAATCGTTATGGGTGTGGCAAACAGGGCCCTTTCAGCGCCAATCAACATTCATGGAGATCACTCGGACATGATGGGGTCCAGAGACTCAGGATGGATTCAGATTTATGTAGAGAACCCGCAGGAAGCGTATGACTGGACGATCCAAGCCTTCAGAATAGCCGAGGACAAAGACGTCCAGCTTCCGGTTTCTGTTAACCTAGACGGTTTTATCATAACTCACTCCATGGAGGGCGTAGACGTTCTTGACGATCTAGCAGTTAGCCAGTTTCTGTCTATCAGAGAGCCAATCTTCAAGCTGGATCCTAAGAATCCCTTAACGTTTGGAGCCCTCTGCTTCACCGACTACTACTTCGAGTTTAAGCGGCAGCAGACTGAAGCCATGCGCAATGTGCAGACAGTGTTAGATAAGGTCTGCAGGGAGTACAAGGACGTTTCTGGCAGAGGCTATGGTGCTTTCGAAGCTTATGGCATGGAAGACGCGGAGGCAGCTGTAGTCTGCATAGGGAGCACTGCGGGAACAGCCCGTGATGTGGCATGGAAGCTGCGCACAAGGGGAAAGAAAGTGGGGGTCTTGAAACCCTGGCTCTACAGACCGTTTCCAGCAGAAGAAGTGAACGCCGCGCTGAAGCATGTCAAGGCAGTGGCAGTATTTGACAAAGCCGGCAGCCTTGGTGCTCCTTATGGTGCGCTCTGCACAGACGTGGTTTCATCACTGCATACGTTAGAGCAGAGGCCAAAAATCTTCAACGTGATCTATGGCCTCGGTGGAAGAGACATCCAACCCTCAGACATTGAACTCGTCTTGAATAAAGCGTTGGATATAGCCGAGACGGGCCTTGTCAAGGAAGAGACCATGTTCTTGGGGGTGCGCGAGTAATGGTTACACTGAAAGAGCTAACAACAGACGAACTATTCGCTTCGGGACACAGGCTCTGCGCGGGCTGCGGAGAAGGAACAATCAACCGCATGACCATGAAGGCCCTAAGGGGACCAACCGTGATCGTGGCCGCCACCGGATGCTCAGAGGTTGCCACCACCATTTATCCATACACGTCGTGGCGACTGCCCTGGGCTCACGTGGCCTTTGAAAACGCCGCAGCTGTGGCGTCGGGTGTGGTTGAAGCCTACAAGGCCATGGCTAGAAGAGGCGTCGAAAATGGACACGTTGATGTTATAGCCATGGCTGGAGACGGCGGAACATACGACATTGGCATTCAGGCCTTGAGTGGCGCTCTTGAAAGAGGACACGATTTCCTGTACATATGCATTGACAACGAAGCTTACATGAACACGGGCATCCAGAGATCAGGATCTACGCCACACGGAGCTGACACTACAACTAGCCCCGCAGGCAGCGTCATTCCAGGAAAGCCCGAATGGAAAAAAGACCTGATAGGCATCTGCGCGGCGCACGGAATCGAGTACGCAGCCACCGCTTCGCCTGCTTACTGGAACGATTACATAACCAAGGTGCGCAAGGGACTTGAAGTTAACGGTCCTGCTGTTATTGACGTATTGTCCCCCTGCCCCTTGGGTTGGAGACACGACTCAGCACGAAGCATAGAAATGGTCAGATTGGCAGTTGAAACCCGATATTTCCCAATCTACGAGTTTGAGCGAGGCAAATACAGGCTAAACCTCAGCATCTCAAAGCTCAAGCCAGTAGAAGAATTCCTAAAAGTCCAAGGTAGGTTCGGTCACCTTTTTAAGCCCACGTACAGGAAGGACGTAATAGACGAGATTCAGCAGAACGTAGACGCTAACTGGAACCGAATCTTAAACCTGTGTGCAAACTAGACCTAGAAACGTCACACGGCTACAACAACTGAAACGTCACAGACATTCGTTCCGGTAGGTCCAGTGAGGATTAGGTCGCCAAGCTTAGAGAAAAACACATAAGAATTGTTTTCGGCAAGGAGCCTCCTCGGGTTTAGCTTCAGGTCGTGGGCTCTGGGCAATGTTTTTCCATCAGCTATTGCCCCTGCAGCGTCCGTGGGTCCATCTACGCCATCAGTACTCAGTGAGGCAATGACAACTCCGTCCATGTCTCCGATTTTCAAAGCTGCACCAAGCGCGATTTCCTGGTTTCTTCCGCCTTTCCCTCCTCCTTGTACTGTGACTGTGGTCTCTCCGCCCGCAACTATAGCGGCCGGCCTTGGAACTGGGTTTCCAGACTTGACAATTTCGCTAGCCAATGAAGCCAATACTGTGCCCACATCTCTGGCTTGGCCCTCAAGGCAAGATGTCAGCAAAAGAGCGTTCAGTCTAGCTTTCCTGAAGCTTCTGTAGGCTGCTTGAGTGGCGGTCATAGTGTTTCCTACGACTATGTTATGAACCTTCTCGAACGTTTCATCCCCAGGCTTCGGAGTCTCTGGGATGAGTCCTTTCTTGCCGTCTCGTAAGACCTTTTTCACTGAAGCGGGCGCTTTCTGCCAGAGCCTGTGGTGCTGCAGGATTTCGATTGACTCTTCAAACGTCGTTGGATCAGGCACAGTTGGACCTGAGGCAATAGAATCCAGTGGGTCGCCTACAACATCGGACAGAATAAGGTTTACAACCGTGGCTGGATACGCTTTCTTTGCCAACCAACCACCCTTGAAACCCGAGATGTGCTTGCGTACTGTGTTGATTTCTCTTATAGTGGCTCCAGACGTGAGCAAAGCGTCTGTCACCCTTCTCTTGTCCTGCAAAGGCACACCTTTGGTTGGCTGAGGCATTAGGCTCGAGCCGCCGCCTGAAATCAGACTGATGATTAAATCATGTTCTTTGGCATGACTTACCAAATCAAGCATGTGACGGGCGCCCTTAACACCTGCCAAGTCGGGAATGGGATGGCTAGCCCGCTGAAGTTTCACCCTCTTGGTAGGGTAAGCAGGGCAGGCGTAGGGCACGTTGACGGCTCCTTCCTTCAACCGGCTTCCTAAGATTGCTTCTAAAGCCGCAGCCATGCATCCGCTTGCTTTGCCGCCTCCTACAACATAGATGTTCTTGAAATCGTTAAGGTTGAAGGAGAGGTTTGCAATCTTCAGCAAGGTGCCCTTAACTTGGACTTTCGACTTGATTATAACCTCGGGATCGACCGCCTCCAAGGCTGCGTCGAGAGCCCTTATCGCCAGTTCCCTAGCATCCCCGTCGAGAGCCGAACCCGCGTTCTTTAGCAACTGCTGGCTGTTTCTAATCTTCGCCATAGGCTCCTGCACTCTGAATATGATTAGTGCTGAGACATCTATGATGGAACGGCAAACGTAATAAGTTTGCGCGTTTATACAAGCGAGACTTCGCAATTAAGAGGAATGCTGAAACATGCCCAAACCCAAGGTTTATGTAACCCGAGAAATGCCAGAAAGAGGACTGCGCATCATCAGAGAGAAGTTTGACGCAGAAGTTTGGCCCAACTATGCGCCTCCACCTAAGAAAATCATAATCGAGAAAGCAGCCAAAGTCGACGCGCTGGCAACGCTCCTGTCAGACCAGATCGACGCAGAAGTCTTCGACGCCGCATCCAAACTTAAGATCGTCGCCCAGATGGCTGTTGGCTTTGACAACATTGACGTTGCAGAGGCCACAAAGAGAAGAATCTATGTGACCAACACGCCAGGCGTGCTCACCGAGACAACCGCTGATTTTGCTTGGGCGCTTTTGATGGCTGTGGCTCGAAGAGTGGCTGAAGCCGACAAGTACGTTCGCACTGGTCAATGGAAGGTGAGTTGGCACCCCATGATGATGCAGGGCAGAGACGTATACGGCGCCACCTTGGGCATTGTTGGCCTCGGGCGAATAGGCTGCGCCATTGCAATTCGGGCTAAAGGCTTTAACATGAAAGTACTTTACTACGACGTCATAAGACGACCCGATTTTGAAAAGGAATACAACATACAATTCATCGAACTCGACCATATCTTCAAAATCGCCGACTTCATAACCATCAACACTCCGTACACCAAAGAAACACACCATCTGGTCGATGAAAAGAGGCTAAAAAGCATGAAGAAGACAGCTTATCTTATCAACAACGCACGTGGACCAATAGTTGACGAGACAGCGCTGTACAAGGCATTGAAAGAAGGCTGGATCGCTGGGGCAGGGCTAGACGTGTTTGAGCAGGAGCCCACACCGGTAACAAATCCTCTGTTGAAACTGGACAATGTGGTCGTTGCACCGCACATCTCAAGCGCCAGCTACGAGACGCGTTCAAAGATGGCGGAAATGGTCGCTGAAAACCTCGTGACATTCTTTGATGGAAAAACACCGCCGAACTTGGTCAACCCGGATGTCGTAAAAGCCATGAGAAAAGCCTGAGATATCTAACACCTTTTGCCTTCTGAAGTTATTGAGTGTGGGAACAACTTAACACTGCATCTCTCCAAGCGGTGTAAAAAGTAAACACCTTTAATATGGCGAACAACAGAGACTCGTATAGGTACATCGTCTTGTCAGAACCGCAAATGAAACTCATCTTTTACGTGGACACTGAGTGTTCGCTGGCAGGTAAGGAGAGATGCTCATACTATGCAGCTGAGCGTGTTCAGAAACAGGCTGCTCATAGTGCCAAACAAATCTGGGGAAGTAGATGCTGTCCCATCGTTTATGTTAAGAGAGGCCGAAACAAGTTCACGGCGTACTGCCCGACAAGAGGCGGACCCTGGGGCGAAGAGGTGCCTGTCGCTGGCGGTCCGGGACCTAACGCAGTGAGGGTTGAAGTGCAGGCTCGCAGTGGCGAATCTTGGGCGGAAATTGTTGAAAAAGCAGCCAAAACCGCATGCGATGCTCAATGCAGAAACTGAAACGTTAAATATGCTGGCGAGCTTCTAAAGTCGCTCCCAGTAGGTGAGTAAAGCTTGACCCAAGCATTCGCCAAGAGAATGGATGGATTAGGCACCGAAACAGCCTTTGAAGTGTTGGCCAAGGCCAAAGCGCTGGAGAGAGAAGGCCGCGAGATAGTTCATTTGGAGATTGGAGAGCCCGACTTTGACACGCCCAGTAACATCAAGGAAGCAGCCATCAAGGCAATGAAGTCCGGTTACACACATTACGTTCCAGCCGCTGGAATTCCAGAATTGAGAAATGCCATCGCGGAATACCTTTCTGAAAGCAGAGGCATTGATGTTGATCCTGAAGAGGTTGTTGTGACTCCAGGAGCCAAACCGATAATCTTCTTCAGCATTCTGGCCTGTGTTGAGCCCGGAGATGAAGTGATGTATCCGAACCCTGGCTTTCCCATTTACGAGTCCATGGCAAACTTTGTCGGCGCCAAACCAGTGCCCCTGCAGCTCAAGGAAGAGAACAACTTCAGCATAGACAATGAGGACACGGCTGAAAAGATAACCAAGAAGACCAAAATGATAATTCTCAACTCGCCGGAAAACCCAACTGGCGGAATGCTTACAAAAGACAACTTGGAAGTCATTGCAGACGGATTGAAGCGCCGCGACGATGTCTTCGTGTTGACAGATGAGATTTACTGCCAAATCATCTACGAGGGCAAACACCTCAGCATCGCGTCGTTGCCAAACATGAAGGGAAAAACAATACTGATGGACGGCTTCTCAAAAACCTATGCCATGACGGGATGGCGTCTCGGGTATGCCGCGATGAGAAAGGACTTGGCGCAGAAAGTAACACAGCTGATGATAAACTCTAACTCATGCACGGCCGCCTTCACGCAAATGGCTGGGGTCGAAGCCTTGAAAGGACCACAAGACGAACCGAGGAAAATGGTTGACGAGTTTAGAAGAAGACGGGAGGTCATAGTATCTGGCCTGAACAAGATCAAGGGAACAACGTGCAAGAAGCCTCGCGGAGCCTTCTACGTATTCCCCAACATAAAAAGCCTAGGAGTCGAATCGAAGAAACTGTCAGACATGATCCTGCAAAAGGCGGGAGTGGCAGTCTTATCCGGAACAGCCTTTGGTGCATACGGAGAAGGCTACCTGCGACTGTCGTTCGCTAATTCTGTGACAAATATAGAGAAGGCTCTCAAAGGAATCTCAGACATGGTAAAAGAACTGCAGACATGAGCTAAAGCAACAGAAGCAAAACGGTCAACACAACGCCTGCAGCTGGAAAAACGGATAAAGCCAGCTTCTTTGCCCTTTTCATGGCCTTGTCCAACAACGTACACATGGCCTCAATCTGCCTTTCGCCTATTACCTTCACACCGGAAACGGTATCCACGCGTGCGCCGACTTCAGCCTCTTCAAGATCTGCTAAAGCGTCAGCGGTCACCTGTCTTACATATTTCATTAATGCCTCGTGATCAGTGGCTTCACCCACTGGATGATAGCCACGAGCGTTTAGGACAACCGCGTTCACCTCATGCGTATCTGTCGTAAAGACTTCTCCGTCATCTACACCCATTTCCGAAAGCACTGCAAGAATCTTCTCCCTCAACCCAGACACCATGTTATTGCCATCAATAGTTATGTAAGCGGCAGTTTGGTTTGCAACTCTTACAACGAGTGCCGCTATGCCTCCTGAACCAATGCCTTCCTTCAACCCGAACTTGTCTGGGACTAGTTTTGCAGAGCCCGCTTGAAGTTTTCTGGATTCTTGGTTGGAGGCTTTCTCTAAGCTCGCCAACGCAGCTTCCTTCAGTGGCTTTATGGCGTCATCAACCTTGAAGGGTCCTTGGATGCTGTTATGGGCATCAACAGCGATCGCATTTCGGAAACCCTTCTCCTTGGACACTGTGATTATGAACGTGTTCAGTTCGGGAGGAAGATCCTCCATGGTCTCTGGTGCCAATGTCAAAGCCAAGAAGGCGCAATTGTTAAAAACTTGGCAACCGACATTGGCTCCATTTTTTCTAACACGCAGAAACATGTTCGCAGAAGACTCAAAATCAGAAGGTTCGGTCAGCCTTAGAACCCTGTCAATGACAAGTTGATTCTGACTTTGGTTGGCGAGATCTAGGTCATGACCTGACAATCCATGGGGAACCATGATCACACACCCATGCAGCTTGTGTTCCAGAGCTCTTTGAATCGCAGATGGCAAAGCGCTGCTGCCGACATTCTTGAATGGCCCCGGGTGTAAGGCTGGAACAACCACCATGGCTTTCATCTTGCCCTTAAGGCTTCTAAACGCCAGAGCAGATAGTTGTATATCGCGTTCTTGACTCCACTTCTCGAAAAGGTGCTCAAAGGGCGTATTCTGATCTTCGGTCCATGTTGCCATGAAGGCTTTCAGAAGAGAGAAGGAACCGGTTCCGAGGATATCTATACCAACTAGGTCTATCGAGAATACGAATCCGAACATGGCGCTTGCCGTGACAATTACAGAAAAAAACGCGAAGGCAAGTGAGGAAGCATCTAGAGAAAGTGAGCCAACGAATGACGCAGTATAGACGACAGGTACAATGTAGAGAACTGGTAACACAGCCGAAAGGGCAGAGACTTTCCAAATTCCTGCGAATGATACAGCAGAAAACACGAGGAGACGAAGGGAGAATGCGACACAGAAACCGATTAGAAGCATTTTGAACCAAACCCCCGAGTAAAATAGGTTAAGGACTGCACCAAGGAAAATGAAGAAAAGCCAGGCCAAAAGAGAGTAGAATGACATGGCTGAACACCTTCTAAAGTTGAAAACTGGATCGCTTCTCAAACCAGCATAATGAACCAAAACATCAGATAACATGGTCAGCCCGAAAAGAACCCCGCCCAATACCAAACCTAATGTTAACCAGTCATACTGCGGGGACTGGAAGACCCTAGCTATGAGAACCCCGTTGAATATACATGTGGCCAACAGCCCGATCAACAGGGTTCGGTGTGACGGCAATTTGAAAAGAGATGAGTAGCTCTTCACAGCCCTACCAATGTAGTCGTTCATTGAGTTGTTTACAGCCAATGTTCATGCTCCTGTTGAGCTTTAGTCAATGCATAGAGGAGACTCAAAAAGGTTACTAGACGTTCGCCCAGAATTCTTCGATGTATTTTTTGCACTGTTTCATGTAAGTTCTAGTTCAAGACCTTCAATGTTATTGAATCAATTAGAGTGAAGGCTTATGTTGCGCGTCATCCGTTCTACAATGTTTATGCGCTTCCAACTCCCTTTTTGTTCGTTCTTGTGTAGGGCTACTAATGGAAGGCATCGGTGAGATAGAGTTTTATCTCAGAAGGTGGCAAATGATTTTGCTGGTCGTCATGTCGGAAAGTCTGCCCCCGACCGTGTTCCACATGCTTGAAAAGAATGTGGGCCGCAGGGTTCTAGTTATAGTTGACCCCCAGTACGGTTATGAAGGCATCCTAACAGCGGTGACGCATGATCCACCCGGGATTTGGCTTTCCGATGCCGACGCTGTCATTCTTCGGTCGACAATTGCACAGCCGTTTCCTCAGATTGTGAGTAAGGAGGATCGAAGCGAGATCTTCGTTAATGTAAGAAGCATCCAACGTCTCGAAGTCGTGCATAAAAACAAGTAACCTTCCACGGATAAAGTGCGAGATAAAACTGAAGTAGTGAGAGAACTAGTTTTTGCTAATTGTGTTCCCGGAAAAAGGCTGGTTTGTTGGTGAGAACAGTATGGGATAATTTCTGTTTCTGGAACAATGCTCGTGTTATATTGGCAGGAGCACTCTGCCCAGAGCTGCGGCGACTATGAGCGCAATTGCCAGCACCACCACCAATTCGGGACGTATCTTAATTCCTTGGGTTTCCTCCTCAAAGAAACGTAATAGGCCAGCGCTGGCAGCAGGCATTGGCGAGCTTTTCTCACGTCTCTTTTCTCTTCGGCTCAATCATGACCCCTTTTATGTCTACTTGCCTCATACAAGGCTACCATTTGCTAATTAATGTTGCGTCTCTCCAAAGTTTTATCTTTCCTTTTGGTTGTGATATAGGCAACACCAAGAGGTGATGATGTGTCGTCGGCTCGGCAGTCCTATGATAGAACGTTTGAGCTACTTCAGCAGCATCACAAATGGTTCAGAGAATCGATTCCGCTCATTGCTAGCGAAAACATGCCCAGCCCCGCTGTGCGTGAGGCCTTGCTAAGTGACTTTGGAAACCGCTATGCTGAGGGATGGCCTGGTGAACGCGTTTATGCTGGCTGCGTTTACATTGATCAGGTTGAGTTCCTATGCATTGATCTGATGAAGCGTCTGTTTAAGGCTGAGTTTGTGGATGTTCGCCCGATTTCTGGTGTGGTTGCTAACCTTGTTGTGTACACAGCTTTCACAGAGCCGGGCGATGTTATGTTGGCTTTGTCAATCCCCAGCGGCGGGCACATAACCATGGGCAAGAAGGAATTGGGTGGAACGGCGGGTGCTGTACATGGCCTAGTCGTGGAGTATCTGCCCTTAGACTACAAGGAGATGAACATAGATGTTGAGAAGGCTAAGGACAGGATTGCAAAGCTGGCCAAGGAGGGTAAGCCTCCCAAACTGGTGATGTTTGGTGGCAGCGTCTTTCCGTTTCCACATCCTGTTGAGGAGCTGACCCCAGTTATTCATGAAGTTGGTGGGACAGTTGGTTACGATGCAGCTCACGTGGCTGGATTGATTGGAGGAGGCATTTTCCAAGATCCATTGCGTGAGGGCGCTGATGTCGTCTCGATGAGCACGCACAAGACTTTCTTTGGTCCTCAGCATGGAGGCGTGCTTTCATGGGACAAACACGCTGAGAAGATCAAGCGAGCCACATTTCCAGGGATGGTGAGCAATCATCACCTGCACGCCTTGGCCGGAGTGACCATTGCCTGCGCTGAGATGCTTGAGTTTGGCAGAGACTACGCTCGCCAAGTCGTTAGGAATTCTAAAGCGTTGGGTCAAGCGCTTCATGAACGAGGTTTCAACGTTTTGGCTGAGCACAAGGGCTTCACCGAGTCCCATGTGATCATCATTGATATAACTAAACTTGGAGACGGCGGCACACTAGAGAAACAGCTGGAAAAGGCTAACGTTATCATCAACAGGAATCTGCTGCCATGGGACATCAAAGAGGGACGACACTTCACTAACCCAGGCGGAATCAGGCTTGGAACGTCTGAGGTCACGAGGCTTGGCATGAAAGAGAGCGAACTGAAGGAGATCGCCGAGTTCATTAAAAGAGTCGTAATAGACAAAGAAGACAATGCCAAGGTAAAGACAGACATTGCAGAGTTCAGAAAAGACTATCAGAGGGTGCATTACTGCTTTGAAAACGCCACCGAAGCCTACAAGTACCTCAAAATCCGCTGAATCGTTCACCGTGTGGACCATAGGGCACAGTAACAGAACAAAAGAAGCGTTTCTGGAATTGCTCAGAGGGCACAGCATTGAAGTTCTTGCGGATGTGCGCAGTTTTCCAACATCGAAGATCGCGCATTTCAAACGTGAACAGATTGAACACTGGTTACCTGAACACGGTATCGATTACGTTTGGCTGGGCAAAGAGCTTGGCGGCTATAGAGAGGGTGGCTACAAGAGGCATATGAGAACCAAACCGTTCAGAGAAGGAATCAGAAAACTGCTCGTTATAGGCGCCCAGAAAAGAGTGTGCATAATGTGCATGGAACCAGACCCCAAGCATTGTCACCGTTGCTTTATCTCGACTTACCTTGAATGCAAGAGGGTCAGAGTCAATCATATCTTAACCAAAAGCGCAAACTGCGCTTTCAGTATTCGGAACTAAATCGTCAAGCGCGTCTAGTGCCAAACGTCTGCTGCCTGCAGAAAAGTGAATAAACCATTAAAAGACAATAGTGACGTTCATGAGCGTCGGAGGATTAAGCAGTTGCACATCAGAGAGTTTCAAGATATGATGCGGCGAATCTACTTTCACCGAGACTCCGTTCGTGGAGCTTTGGGCACGTATGAGTGGTTAGCTGAGGAGGTTGATGAACTCGGCGAAGCTATGTTGCATGACGGAGAAAAGGCTTTGCAGGACGAATTCGCTGACGCTTTGGCTTGGTTGGCTTCGTTGGCCAATGTGGTCAATGTGGATTTGGAGGCTGCCGCCTTGAACAAATACGGTGGAAGATGCCCCAAATGCCAGCAAAGCCCCTGCAGCTGCTCGACCTAGATAGCACGCACCACTTTAGGTTTCAACGTTCGATGTTTGGTCGCTTTGGCGCCTAGCTTGAGGTTTAGGGCGGCTGAGACCAAGATCAGCGTTGCGCCCAAGTATTGTATCTCTGAGATGAATTGTTCAAAGATGAGAGCAGCCCAGAGCGTATGTAGCAGAGGATCGCCTAAGAGAAGTAGACCTTCAGTGGTCGGCGAGACCTCATCAACTCTGACGTAGTTCAGAAGTCCGTATGGAAGAACTGTGCTGAAAAGGGCAAATATGAAGAGTAAGAACAGCTGCCAACAATCTGGGAGAACAAACCCCACAAACAACAAATTCTCGCTAAAGTTTCTGAAAACTATCCAAAAGAGCAGAAGAAACGGTATAGAAAAAACGAATGTGTAGAACAAGGTTTGATAAGGCGCATATCCATAAGGTGACTGCCTTTTCAACCACAGATAAATAGCATAGAAGAGTCCGGCAAGAACAGGGAAGACGATGCCCGGAGTGATTTGAGGGGTCGCTGCCTGTATTCCAGACACCAGGAAGGCGCCCACCACACCAAAAAGAACCACAACTGTCTTGCCGCCTGACACCTTCTCTTTCCCGGTCACCTGTGAGATCACGGCTGTGAAAATGGGCTGAGTGTAGACCAATGCCACAGACACAGGAATAGGTGTGCCAAAAGCTATAGCAGACAACCCAGACAGGCCAAACAAAGCATATGTGCAACCAACAGCCATGAAGAAGGGCACATCTCTTCTTTTAACCAGATGCAGTCTACTCCTTACGCGCATGACAACAAAAAGGATAGCGGAGCCAAAACCTAGACGAAGGAACAGCTGTTCAAAACTTGACATTCCCGTATTTCTGAGAACAGTCGAGAACACTAGAATAAAGCTAAACCCCACAGCCGCCAAAATAACATAGGCGTAACTTCGATTCACTTACGAGCCTCCTTAGGAGTTTTTAGTTGCTAGTTGCGTATGTTGCCCATTTCGTCGCATCTCCAGACCGGCCTTAAGGTTATCTTATTACACCTTCAACTCGCTATTTAACGCCCAAGCATGGGCGCGTTTATAGGGGAAACGGTTTTTCTCTACGGGGAAGCACGGATAAAGGCTTCAAAATGGTAAGAAACTATGATTGAAACAATGAGAAGGAGAAGACTACGGTACTGTGGACAGTGCGAAACATGCATAGCGCAGATTACCGAGTAGAAACTAGTTCATTGTTCGCTTGAATTGACTAGACGTTGTTGCCCTGCGCCAGTTAGCCTCCAAACATAGGGTCTTTTGTTTCCTTTTCGACTAACTACTTGCTCAGCCTCAAGCAGACGCAGATGATGAGCAACAACATTATACTTTAGCCCGCTTAGGGTCGCTATGCCCGTGGCATCAGACCACTGCTTGTCTAAAGCTTGCAGTATGCGAGTCCTTGCGACCAAGCCCAATCGCACATTTCTTTTGCGCGACAAGAAAGCCTTCGGATGAAATATTTGCTTCAAATCAAACAACCTCAAGCCCCAAAATCCTTTAGGCTCACCTGCTTGGGTCTGTTGCCCTCAAACAGGGAGTCGATTTCCTCACGCACCATGCCTAGACGCTGAGAATAATATGGCGGCAGCTTGTACTTGCGTATCAAATGCTCAGCGGCCTCCAGATATTTTTCTATGCCTCCTCGGTAGACAGTCAATGTTAAGGCCCCCCCACACTCGGTACATATGCCTTTCAACGGCATTCGCCTGAACTTTTTGTTGCACCCCTTGCACCTAAATCCTTGAGTTGAGAAGGCACGGAGATTCCCAGCTATGTCTCGCATGAAATGTGTAGTCAGAACCTTCAATGCAACTCTTCCAGCATCAACAGCCTCGATTTTTTCAGCCAAACTCAACTGACTGTTCAACTTGTCAATCATTCTGCCAAGCTTCTTGTACACGCTGTCACGATTGCCCATATTAACGTCAGAAACGGGCATAGTGAACCCAAAGCGTTCAAACTGAGCCTCCGAACCCAAGCGGTGCCCAACCATATCAATCAAGCCGCTGACAAGTCGAGGCGAAACGCGTTCCCAAGTCTTCTCATAAAACTCTAAAGGATAAACCGAAGCCACATCAAACTCGTGGGCTTGACGCTGAACCTCAAGAGGATTAACTACAGGAATAATGAACAAAGGCGCATCCATTATTCCCCCAATCCGAGCCGGCAAATAGACCTTCGAAAAGTTGAGAAGCGTGTCTAAAGCCAACATCAGCGTGTCCTCATCGCCGTCACAGTCACGACGCTTCGCCGAATGCCAAAGAGGATGAGCGTAGCAGAGGTTCAAGTAAGTGAAGCCTATAATTCTCCCTAATATGCCTGCTGATGTGTGTGGGGCTAAGCCAATTGCAAGTTGGCCTACAAGGTCCTCGACTCGTTCAACGTTGTAGTACTTAGGCACATCATACACTTTCTCCAGCAGTTCATCCATAAACTTCGCCAGACGCACAAAGTATTCAGCGCATCTCACCGGAATGACAACATCTTGAATCTTTAACTCGCAGATTTGTTCAGGCTTAGTCAGAGGCTCACCGCAATAATCATGCAAGTAGCCAAGTTCACGCAGCCTCTCAACGGACACCCTAACCTCGGCTGGCTTGAAGTGAGTCAACGGTGCGTTTGTCGCATCAAACCTTATTGTGCCGTCTTTGTAAACTGACAGATCGTGTCTAGCACGCAGCAGGCCCTTTTCCAAAATCTCAGCTGTCTTTGTTTCATTCGAGAGCCCCTTTACCCCCTTAACTAAGTCTGGATGCGACACATTCAGCCTTTCACAGGCCTCAGCGACCAACTGCTTCAGGTCAACGGTCTGCTTCTCAAAACCCTTAGCTTGAGCACCGCAAGACGGACAGATTTCTTCTCTGATGGAACGCTTGCACTGAGGACAAAATCTCTCCAGAACTGTTTTCGCTTTACACCTTTTACACACTGGTCTAAAAGTTATCTCCCGGCAGAGGGGACATCGACGCCTTGCCAAGTCAACAGCAACCTTACCTTTTTCCATAGCTACAATCAGGTTGCGTTGCGCACCGCCAGACAACCCAACTGGAAATAAAGCATGCACTAATGGACGCATGGTCCTTCGCTTCGCTTTCTCAGGCCTCCCCATACGAGCTCCGATAAGAGTTGGTCCCTTTTCCCTCACAACGACACCTGAGAGCTGTTCAATCCTATCAAACACATTTGTTGAAGGCGACCGATGAAGGTCTGGCATACCCCAACCCAGACACGTCGCGAAGACGTGAGCATCATCGCCCACAATCTTTATCTCGTTCTCCAAAATCATGTGTGGAACACAGATTTTCTCTAAACACCTCTTGATGGAGTTTCGCATCTGCCCAGTTATCTTTTGAACCGTGTCATCAACAACATCAACTGTGGAGTCAAGAAGCCAGTTTCGCAACTCGTTGACCTCATCTGAAGAAACGTTAGCCCAAAAATATGTATAACATGGATGGAGAGGAAGCCGAAGGCACAATGCAAGACGCAAAGCTTCACGGCCGCCTATTTCGGAAGTAACAACGTTTTTCATCAGGTTGTAGAGTACGGTCGGAGACAACTGCAGCTCGGATGCAGCCTTTTCAACATCGCCTCTGAACTGATGCTGTACCCGAGCCCGAAGCTCTTGAGCCCACCATTCCTCGGTGAAGCCCGAAGGCTGCAAAGTCTTATTTGTATACAAGAAGTCCCCGAAACTTACCAACAGGTCTCCAAGAAACAAAACCTTTTCAATCTGTTCCTTGATTGATTCGAAATTTTCGAGGGTTACACGAAGAACTGAGCCATCTTTTAAGCGCACAATGGGAGCTTCAATAGAATCAACGGGAAGAACCACACCTGCTTTCCCTGGTCCCTCAACGCGTAGCTGTGTGCCAGCCGCCAAGAAGCGTTGAAGCACCAGCATGGTGGCGGGATGCACACCCAGAGCTGATAACCCTGTGTTTCTGGCTCTGCCGTAGCGAAGCCGAAAACCGCCAACTCGCGAGGGGAAAGAGAACACGGGCCGTCCAGCGATGACATCCTCCATGAAGCCCTCTGTCCTTTTCTTCTTGATCTCTCTGATTCTCTTGAGCCAATCCCATCCTTCGATTCCAAGCTTTTCAACTACGGTCCACGCCTTCGTTGAGCGTCCAATTACACCGTCGTTGACAACTCTCAGGGCACCACCTCTCACCCTGTTCGTCTCTATTCTAGGCAAACTCCGAAAGGACGAAACTTCAAAAGGGTCAGACTCAATGCCCGTGACTTCGACTGGAAGCGATTCCAGCGCGTTTCTTAGCTCTTCATCCGAAACTTTATATTGGAAACGTCCAATCGACCGCTCAAAAAGCCGCAGCTCCTCAATGAAGCGTGCTGTTTCCTCGGGTGTTACTTTGTAATGGTCCAACCCCAAGAGCCGGCGAACAAAGTCCGCCACAACTAAAGTCAGCGCCTGTTCCGTTCCGCCAGCCGACCTTATTGGTCCTGCGAAATAGACGGCCAAATACTTCGACTTGTCAATGTTGACTTTAATCGCCACTCGAGCCACGCCTTGAAGAGGAGCCGCAGTTATCCCTTCTGTCAGAATGGCCAAGGCCGTCCTTATCGCTTGTTCAGCCGCCTCCTGAGCATTCAAATGACCAAATTTACCGTACACGATTTCTTCAGCTATCTTGAAGGCCAACTCATCTCGAGGCATCGCCGCGCTCAAGACACGAATTTCTTCTGCTACACCACGCGGGCCGACAAGTCCTTCGACTAGACTTGCTAGGTCGTGAGCGATCTCAATTTCAGGCGACGAAACAGGGTCCAGTGCCTTGGCGCGTGCTTTCCCCGCAATGTCATAAAGTTCCAACAGTTGCTTTTCGAGGGAAGAAGCATATTCTTGGCAGGCCCTGCTCATTGCGATGTTCACAGCGTTCCTCCTAAAAAGGCGCATCCGGCATAACACTATCTTGGTTTCACATTTTCTATCAGTTCCTTTAATCCGAGTCCCACGCCGCCTTCCGTCACATTGCCAGTCACTATAGCATCAGCTCCTGCATTCACAATCCCCCTAACCTGCCCACCATTCCTGATACCTCCTCCAACAACCAATGGGACCCCGACAATGCTCTTCACCGCACGGACCATCTCAGGCGGCACTGACCTTGTCGCGCCGGACCCAGCTTCCAAATACACAAAGCGCATCCCCAAGTACTCCGCTGCGAGGGCATGCGCGGCTGCAAGCTCAGGCTTGTCGAAAGGAATGGGGAAGGCGCGGCCCATCACACTCGCAGCACCACCTTCACCAACAATTATGTAGCCCATCGGAATCGGCTCAAGCCCAAACTTCCTAACGAGCGGCGCACCCAAAACGTGAGCACCAACGATGAAGTACGGATCGACAGAATTGAGAAGAGACATAAACCATATGGCGTCGGCGTGTGGGCAAATGCCCGTTATATTGTTTGGAAAGAGAATGACGGGAACGCGCACTGCCTTCTTTATTGCTTTCACGGTCTCTTCCAACTGCTTTGTTGATGTCACGGTTGATCCGCCCACCATGATCGCTACGGTCTTATATTTTTCGGCCTCACTCGCCGTGTCAGCAGCCGTTTGAGGCGGCGTGTTTTCCGGGTCAAGGAGAGTAATGTGGATTGCTCCGTGCTGCCGAACCTCGTCCAGCAGATATTTCTCAACTCTGCCAATCATGACTGACCCTGCTGTTGCTGTGTCTGTTGACTCTCGGTTGTGGCGCTGGGTAGTGCGCCTGGAGAGGTTGTCTTGCCAGTTGTGGTCGGTACAGTTCCCGAGTACCAGCTATCCATAAACCGACTGTAGATGTCAACTTCTCCGTATGCAGGTTTCATAGGCATTTCGCTCTTCAGCCCGCAACTGCCACATCGCAGAACAGCACGCTGTTCGCTTCGAACGAGCTCAACCCTAATGGCTTCTTTGCCACATCTAGGACACGTAAAAACCCTAGGCAGCCTCTTCTTCGGAATGCGTACGACTTTCCTTCTTCTTCTCCCCAAATCTCAAACCTCCAACAGTCATCAGTAATCAGTTTAACCGAACCACATTTCAGCACAAATCACAACTTAAATATTTGCGCAATTCCCCACATACCTACCCTAACGCCGAGCTGGAAGGTTGAATCACCAATGATATTATCACAAGAAGCCCTGAAACTTGACCTGAAGCTAACTACACGACGCCTTAAACGGTTCATAAAAGACTATGTCAAAAAAACCAATGCCAAAGGAGCAGTTCTGAATCTGTCAGGCGGAATAGACAGCTCAACCGCCGCGGCACTAGCGTCACTGACGCTGGGAGGCGATAAAGTCTTGGCATTGTCTCTCCCTGAGAAAGAAACGTATAGCCCTGTCGATATAAGGCACACGAACATGGTTGCCGAGAAATTCCGCTTCAAGTTAGAGACGATAGACATGACCCACATACTCAACGGCTACTACAAGTCAATACCCGAATTCGACCCTAGTGACAAGTTGTGCAAGGGC
>Ga0315310_10000623_pt1 | contig 22774 bp, 23 predicted proteins | sample TDP5_MG_FD_203630 | JGI IMG/M metagenome (GOLD analysis project Ga0315310, IMG submission 203630) | Freshwater sediment microbial communities from Lake Towuti, South Sulawesi, Indonesia - TDP5 | ecosystem: Environmental > Aquatic > Freshwater > Lake > Sediment | place: Indonesia: South Sulawesi...
GTACACCAGCCATTTGCCCGCTGAACGCTATCGAAAGCACGTCCTTCGGGTTCACGCCAGACTTATGAACCACTTCTCTAACAGTACTCAAAGTTGATGCATAGAAGTCTTCAGGCCTTTGCTCGACGCATCCAACTCTAGGATAATATAGCCTTGACTCCTCATAGGCTGTTGCGAGCTGATTTCCTTGTAAATCAAACATAGCCGCCTTTGTTCCCGCAGTACCGATATCGACTCCGATGAAATACTGAGAAGCCATATAATCTTCCCCTTGCCTACATTTTGGCTTTGTTTGCATTAATATTTTATGATGCCGTCTGTTCCGTGTCTACCATTGCTCACTCATCCTTTTCTTAGGCTGTTTTTGTTGTTCCGATGAGTAGGTTGTATAGGAAGACCTTATCGTTATCTCCCCGACCATGTTTTCTAGATTCTTAGCTGTGACAATCTGTCGAATTGAAAGCGACTCAATATGTTAGATACCCAATCGAATCAACGTCACTCCCCGCACATAATCAAAGGGCACCGGGTAGCCGGAGATCACCGGGTAGCACAATGCGAACGTTAGTAGGCAGGCCGCCAATGCAAAGGCAGAGATAGGAAACCTCATAGTTTCATCGCCTTCCTCTAAGACATTGGCTAGCGTGAGACACAAGGCCGGAACCGATTGAAGGAAATAGTAAATGTACTGAGCTCTTCCCCAACCAAAGAGCGCGTGGGCTATTCCCGTGGGAAAATAAAAGAGCCACGTGAAGAGAAACCATGCACAAACAAAAGTGTTCTCTCCTTCTCTTCTTGTTAAAGCGTTCCAGACGGATATCATGATCAAAACGATGCCTATGTGCCATATTAGCGGATTTCCGAGATGGGAAATTGTGGAAACGTATGTGACTTCATTGACCTGAAGGGTTTCGTAAAAAGAGAGTAGGGGGCGTACCATGAGCGGCCACGTCCAAGGCTCCGACATGTACGGGTGCGGACCCGGCAGATAAGCTGAGTAATGTAGCATCTGATATTGGCGATTTAAGAAGTCACTGAAATTATGCCCAAGGATGAAGAAACATGGAATATAGGATGCTATGTAGACCGCAATCGGGATGAATATTAGCGTACTCAAGAGGCTGACGATGTTCCGTTTCCTTTCTCTCCCCCATCTAATCATTCCGTGAATGAGACATAACGAAAGCGGAAGGACGCCGGGCATCTTACTGGATATCGCCATTCCGAAAAAGACCCCAGATAAAGCCAGGTAACTCAGCCGATGTGATCGGTTTGATGATAGGTAGAAAAGCACTCCTAAAATAGAGAACGCGAAAACGTAAATATCTAACATGGCTATCCTCGCTTGTGCAAAGAAGAGAAAATCAAAGCATAGAAGCAGCGAAGCTATCAAGCCGGTTTTTCTAGATCCATATAACCGTGTTCCAATTAGATTCAGTGCTGGCACACAAAGGATGGCTAGGAAAACGCCTGGTAGCCTCCAACCTAGTGGATTACTTTCCCCAAGAGCCAGCATCCCTAACGCCATTAAGAGCTTACCCAGTGGTGGGTGAATCCAGTTTGAGTCTCCTCCTCCTCTTAAGATGGACCTCGCCGCTGTGACGTAATGTTCCTCATCGAAGTAAATGCCATTAGGATTGTCCAATCCAGACAGAAGGGTTACTGAAGCTAGAGTTCCCAGCAGCAGAAGGGTGATGGGGGTTGGAAGCTTCGTTAGTCTTCCCTTAAACTCTTCCCATTTTTCCCCTAATTTAATTGCTATAACATCCACAAGTTGGGTGAGTGAGGATGTTTTGGGGGGGCTCAATGTCCAAAGGTGTACAAGCATTAGAGCCAACAAGACGGTACGAGCTATGAATAGCTCAAAAAGATGAATGCCAAAGATAGATAGAGGTTGTAAGACCGAGATGCTGATGAGATCGAATGAGAAAAATAGAACAGAGTTCGGTTGCGCGAGCCCAACGAGTGGTAAAAGCCAAAGGTTTGTGGTTGGAACATAAATTCCGTTCACCAGTAGAAAAAAAGTTAGTACCGTGAGGACGAGTTGATGAGGGGATTTTCCTTTCCCTTTGTAAAGCATCAGGACGTATCCGGTGATGAAAAGAAGCGTGGTGGAAATCGTATAAATAAGCTGGGTCTGAGACGTGAAAGACAAGAAATGTTGTATACCACCCTCACTCATAACATCCATGATGTTAATTATGTAGGAGTTAAGCCACCTCTCGGAATTTACGATCTCGAATGGGAAGCTGACGAATATGAATGATGGGAGGAACACTGAAAAGAAAATCACGCGCTTCCTTTTTTCCGTTTTGAGCAGATAAATCGGGAGCAGTAAGAGGGGATAAAAACTTGAGGAGCTTGCGAGGGCTAGGGTAAGCGCTGACCACTCTATCATTCCTGCGGTAAGTAGAATCGTTGAAAGAGCGGTGAACACAGCTGGTATGGAATCCCAACTGCGTAATCCAAATAGGAGGAAGGAGGGGGCTAGAAACCAGCAGAATGTCCATCTAACCATCCTTCCCCCTTTAAGGGTTAATGCAATCAAAAACATCCACAGCACTCCCAACATCGATGAAATACATAATTGGTAAATGAGGGGATCATTTGTCCACCATGATGTCAGAAAGAAAAAAAGCCCCGAAATCACTGGAGGGCTGAAATCGTAAGCAACGTATGGGGGTCCCAAATGCGAAACATTCCGTGCGAACGGGATGCGTACATCGCTCAAGAATGTCGGTTCCGACACAAAATAAACGCTGATTAAGTATGTTCCACATAAAATGAGTGAAAAGAGCAGTAGATTAACTAAGGCGAATTTTTTACCACTCCTCCAATCACTATTAGCCATTTATCTTATCCCTTCGCAATTATTAAAGTGGCGTTAAACACATTTTAGAGTGTCGCACGCGAATTATTTGTGTTTCTAGACTTAATCGTCGCACTGGAGAGAACGCCCTTAAATACGCATGTGAATCATGACAAAATCGGCTTTAAATATTCACATGGACGTTGCCCAATTCTATTTTATAGAAAACTAAGAGTGATAAACATGAATGGAAAAAAGCGGTTATCGCAACCTCCTCATGGAGGAAAGTGCCGAAGGGTCGAATAGAGAGATAGAAAAGAGATAAAGGAAGATTAAATCCTTACGCTTAACGCGTGGTATACCATCTTGTCTTAAGGTCTTCTATCTCTCGGAAGTGAGGGTCGTCTGAAACCAGAGGGCATCCACGAATTTGAGCTGTGGCTACGATCACGCTGTCAGCCATCGGTATTCTATACCTACTCCTCAGCTCTGCACTCCTAACTGCAGTCTCATAGTCTACATCAACGACATTGAAGTCTCTGCGTATCGTCTCGCTCCTCAGGGCCGCGATCTCTCTGCCCTCCCTCTCCAAGTTGATACGATGAATCTCGTGAACCGTCAATGCAGAAACCATCCTCTCTCTCACCGCCCTTAGGTCTTCCTTAAGCCTTCTCAGAAAACCCGAGTCGCCTGAGTAGAAGTACTCGACGAAGAAGCGGGTGTCGTACACACTCTTCTCAGGCATCCTCCTCCCTCATCTGGTCCAGCATCCTCTTTAACTCCTCCACATCACCCTTTCCGGCGCCGCTCCCCGCGAGGTCAAATATGCTCCGAAGCTTCCTTATCACAATACTGCCCTCCTCCTCCACCACCTCGACCTTGGAACCCTCCACTATGCCGAACTTCCTCCTCAACTCAACAGGTATAGTTATCTGGCCCTTCCGAGTAACTGAAACCTCAGTCATACTTATCACAAGTAGAACTTTCAAAAAGTACTACTTAAACCTTTCACTCTCCCCCTCTAGAACTATCGTATTCATGGGCAGAGCGCCACGCCCACGGAGCTTCCGCATCCACCGAAACGATTAGACCCAATCCAACTCAATCACCTTAAAATCGGCAAGCAATCAGCCCAAACGTTTCATCATCCAATTACAATCCATCTAATTCTTTCGGTATTTTCCATTCCATGGATTAGGGCGACAGCTTTCCCGTTACGTTTTTGCATAGCCAGCCGACCTAACCGCCCTCCCAAGGAGCCCAACCTCCAACTAACCCAATCAGCCTCCGCCGTGCACATAGCAAGCTCCCCGCCTTCACGTTCCTTATGCTTCGATGTAACCCGCCTCACCAATCACCAAAACCCCTCATGCACCGTTACCTTAATCGCGCGCGACTAAAGGGTTCAGTAAACTTTATATGTGGTATTATCTGTGGATTAAGTGGTGAAATCTATGCCATTTATGCTCCGGGTTAACGGTCAAGGTCGAACGGTCATACCCAAAGAGGTTCGGCAGGCTTTGGGGATCGAGGGGGGCTCCAAGCTTGTGTGTAGGATTATTGGAAGGAAGGTTATCCTAGAGAGGCTTTCTGTGGACAGGGTCCAGGAGGCCTTTAGCAGGCTTGAAGACACGGCTCCCAGCCTAGACCTAGACATTGTAGAGGTTGAAGGTGAGGACAAGTACGTTGACAGGGAATACGCGCTCCGTAAAATCGGGCTTAGAAGGGGTAGTTGACGTCGGAATAATTGTCGTGGCACACTTTAGAAACCCAGCACGCAGACACGCAGCCCAGCTCCTCCAAGAAGCTCTCATGCTGAAGAGACGTATTATAGTGCCCTTAAGCACATACCTTGGAGCATATGTGATCATGACTAGGTACCTAAAGCTCAGGAGGAACCGCGTGGCAAGGGCCCTTCTAGAAACCCTCTCCCTCGAGTCGCCAGCATTCTACGAAAATATACCAAAAACAGCTGCTGAGAAAGCCATAGCAGTGGCATCGGAGCTCAACCTCTCCTCGTGGGATGGATATCTAATTAAGCTGGCTAGGGAGCTCGAAATAGCTAGGATATATACCATAGATGAGGAGCTGACAGAAAGGGTTAAAGAGGTGGAGGTAGTAAACCCCATACCCGAAAACGTGATGAAGGAGTATCATGAATTCCTAGAAGAAAGGCTTGAGAAACACCGAGCCCAGAGAACCCCTAACCAAAACCCAGACTCTAAAACATAAAAGAACCGTTTAATGCGCCTCGTTCTAATCTTCTCATCCATTGATCCTTGGTTGTACTTGTACGGGAACCTCGGCTGTCCTAGCGTTGTGATTGTAGACTTCTCGAACAAAGGTTCCAAACGGCATGCGCTCTATACCAGTAGTCCTTAGTCTCCTAAGCTCTCAAATCATATTCATAGAACCAGAAATGGGTCTCAAACCCTCTACAGTTCGCTCAAAGGTCGATGATTAAGGACGCCCCTAAGGGGAGGTCGGCGTTTTCAGCCCAAACTTGGGCAGCTTAGAGCTTAAGGAGCAATTTTCCTCCTCGAAGATTAACTGGGCCTCACCCCTCCCCTCAAGGTACCTCTAGGGATTTAGTTAAGCCTTAAAGCGCGTTTAAGGAACCTTAAAACCATCCTTTAAGGTAAGCCTAAGAGAACCACTGAAGCGTACTTTGAGCGAATTGTATTCCCAAAGGAAAAAGGATTTAGGAATACCGATCTGTCAGATGAGTGGTTATGGCTTGTTGAGGGCTCTCTTAGTTACGGCTTCCACTTCAGTGATGTATCTATCGACCTTCTCTATCTCGCCTTTAAACTGCTCGGAGAAACGTCGCCGTCGTAGAAGCCTTGGAGGTGGAGGATCATCATCCTAACGTTAAATCTGTCGTATATGCCCGGATCCTCGATCGCCCTCTCCCTCCCCTTTAACTTCCACAGCTTATCCTGTGATTCTCATAGGTTTCACCCGCGCCCAGCCCATAGGCCTCGAGCAGCGCATCCGTGGCCTTCAAGGTGGCGAGCCACGCCATTTCACAGGCGTCCCTAAGCTTCATCACATCGCCCCTCTTAATCAATCATTTGTAAATTCGTGCTGTTAACTCTGTGATACAAATGCTATAAAACGGTTGATGTTAACCTTTACAAAGCTTAGTGCTTGTCTGGCTTTCCCAGACCAAGTTGGTGCTCATGAAGTAATTCCATAGTACAGCAACGCATATGGCAAAGAGGTTTGATATCAGGTAATGTATCCTTAAGACCTCTGTAAGAATCGCTAACACGGTCAGTCCTATGGCTATACCCCCAATCCCGGTCAGGTTAAACCCCAGGAACCTTCTCAAGGCTACTTTGACTGACGGATCTCTAATCCTATCTCTGAAGGTCCAAACATCGTTCCAGGTGAAGTTATTAATGATGGCTAACTCGGTGCTCAAGACGGCTGATACGAGGTACAATAGACTCGTGATTTCCGTGAAGAACCAGAGAACACCCTCGCTAACAACGACTCCGCTTAAGCCTACTTGCAGAACTTAAAGAATCTCAAGTGTTCCTTCGTGTCTTTCGCAAGTCTGTAGAGGTGCTTTAGATAATTCCAAAGCTCTTTGGAGCCCAGTTTGCTTTTACCGTGCTTCCTAGACCTGAAGGTATACGGTATTTCAGTAGCCCTGTCATAGTTTCCTTTAGTCAATATTTCAAGCAGCATTTTAAAGCTCTCAGCGTTCAGCTTCATGCCGTCAATTACCTCTCTTTTAAAAATGAAGAAGCCTGACATTGGATCCTTAACGGCCTTGATTTTAGGAAATAGTAGATGTGCCAGTGCTGTGGCGCCTCTGCTGATTACTCTCCTATGCAACGGCAACCTCTCCACCTTACCGCCACGAACGTAGCGGCTTGCAATAGCTAAGTCAGCCCCTGTAAGGACCGTATCGAGCATTTTGTGTAATAGTTCGGGTGGGTGCTGGAGGTCAGCGTCCATTAAGCCTATCAAGGTACCTTCTGCGTTATCCAGACCCTCGAGGAAGGCTGAGGCGAGACCCATTTTTCTAAACCGTCTAACGACTTTAATGTTGCCAAATTTGCGTGAAAACCGCTCAGCAACAATCCAGGTCCCGTCCGGGCTGTCATCATCAACGATTATAACTTCATAGTTAACGCCATTCAATGCCTTATGAACCCTCTCTAACAGAATCGGCAGGTTATCTCGCTCATTGTATGTTGGGATAATAAGGGATAGCTTATCATCCCTATAGTTTGATGTCTCAAGCCGTGCGGTACTCCTGTCTGTACATTTGCTTTTGTCCAGCTTAGACAAAGCCCCCAGCCGATTACAACGTTGTTCGTAATTTTTGTCTTTTCATACCGCATTTAGGCGAAGGATATTATATTTGCTTTGCCCCAGGTTGACATACTAAGTGCAGCCTCTTCTATGTCGTAGCACACATTTCGTGAAAGCGCATAAGTCGCTGAAAGCTCTGCAAAGAAGTAGAAGGAAAACCAACGCGGTTGCCAAAGGAAACCATAGAGGGCCTTTAGAAGAACTTATATTGCCATTATTTCTGCGACTTTCCACACTTGGGACAGAATGATTCGTCAGCGGAAATAGATGCTCCACAGAATTTGCAGCTGGCCCCTCTTGAAAACCAGGTTATACGACGCGCTTCGCCCTTCTTCTCGTAACGATGTGCAAAGAGGATTCCGATCTCCATGAGCAGGACCATCGGGATCCATATCATAAAATTACCCAGGGGAAATCCCCCATCTGGAGTTAAAATCATGGTGAGAATAAACAAAGCCGCGTACAGGTACCTTCTGTTGCTTGTAATGATGCCGGTTCCCACTATTCCATATTTCACGAGGAGAACAAAATATACCGGAAAAGTGAATGCTAACCCCGTTATCACGGTTGTAACGAATAGGATGTTATAGAAGTCCATTATAGAGATGACCATTTCCGCCCCAACGGCTGAGAAGAATGGGACCATAGCCAATATGAGATAAGGCATGAGGACTCTATAGCCAAATAGGGCTCCGACGACGAACAGAACTGAAACGGAGGCTACGAAAGGATATACGTCTATTCTCTCGTGTGGATAGAGAGCGGGGTCAATAAATTTGTAGACCTCGTAAGCAAAAACAGGGACAGTTACCGCGACTCCGAAGATGAAGGAAGCAATCACATACAGCTGGATTGGAGCTGTGAACTCTAAACCTATAAGTTCGACATTTGGGGGAAGAATTTGTTCCCTTATAGACCTCAAGATAACTGCTACCAGAGGCTTGTAAAATTCCAGAGGATTTTTAAGGAAGGATAGGTCTGCTGGCAGTACCATCATGGCAACGGTCGATATAATAAGTGTGGATAGAACGATCCGAAGTCGTTTGGCGAGCTCTTCGGTGTGTTCCCAAAAATTCATTAACCTTTCTTCTGCCTTTTCCTTATTCTCAGGCATTTATGGACAGTCGCTCCGAATTTTGGGGTTATGGATTACTAGCCTTACCCTTCTTGACTATCTCTTGAGCTATCTCTTCCTTCGTCTTTCCTTCTGTACTTATCCCCAGCATCTGGGCGGTTTCAATAAGCAAATCGCCGCTGGAAGATTTGGTCTCTTCTTCAGACAGAGGCTTCGTGAGCTCTTTAGAGGCTTTTTGGTACTCCTTTCTCGCTTCGCCAATCGCTCTAGCCAATTCTGGCAGTTTCTTCGGGCCCCAAAGGATCAAAACCGCGACTATGGCTAATACAACTATCCACTCTATTCCTTGGATCAAGGCCTCACACTCACACTTGAGTGCTCCATGGATTTATTTAAGGGTTATCCTCAGGTGACTTGAGAAGGAATTAAATTTGTCGTAGCCTTTCTTTTCAGCCATATCTAAAATTATCAGGTCTTGACTTGACCGGGGAAGATATAGGTGCTTGATAAGAAGGAAGCCATCATCGCCCAGCACTTTTGAAAGAAGCCCCTTTTGCTTATTAAAACCATGATGATAAAAAAGAAGAAGAGCAGAGCGGTTCCCCCAATAAACGCCGCCCAAATAAAGATAACGACTTCGATCACACTGAGTAACCCCCTAATGTCAGCTAACGCTACGGGGGGCTTCTCTGTTTTCCTATCTTACCTAAAAGTTTTGATGAATTTAGCTTCCACCAGAGTTTAAGTACCTGGGTTCCCATGGTGATGGTGTCCTTGAGTAAATTCACCTTTGTTTCGCCTTTATGCCTCCACTCAACGGGAATCTCTTTTATCCCGTAGCCCCTTTGGGACGCCCTAACAAGGGTTTCTGTGTCCCAAAACCAGTGGTTGGCGGTTACTTCGTCGAGGACTTGGAGAAGCGACTCCCTCTTAAAGGATTTGAACCCGCATTGGTGGTCCCTAATCTTAGAGCCAAGCAAGGCTCTTACCATAAAATTGTAACATTTTGAGGCTGTCTTTCTGGAGAGGGTTCTTTCAACCCTGCTTTCAGGAAGCATCCTTGAACCAGTGGCGAAGTCGTAACCCTCCCTTATTGATTCTACGAGATTTCTTAGGTATTTGATATCCGTGGCTAAATCAACATCCATATAAACCAAGATCTCCCCTCCAGCGCTCTTAAAGGCATTCGTGAGCGCCCTTCCTCTTCCCAAGCGTGTGTCGCCGTGAAGATGTTTGACAAAGGGATGCCTCCTCGATAGCATGGATGCAATTTTGTCCGTTCCATCAGTGCTTCCATCCTCCGCAATGACGATCTCGTATGATTGCGCGATCCCCTTAATGGCTTTGATTGCTCTCTTCACAGCCCCCTCTATCCTTCCAGCTTCGTTATATGCGGGAAAAACTATGGAAACCTCCACTTGCTCCTTATGTCTTCCACTCATTTGCATCCCCCTAGAACATCCAGCTTTGCAGCCACCTCAAAACCTCTTTCCACCCGTATGGAACAGGGTATCCAGAAATAACCGGGTAAAACAACACGAAAAGAACTGCCACTATGACTAGGTACACTAACACGACCAGTTTTCCATACCTTTTTTTCCAAAGTTCCTTCAGGAAATAGGTGACAGTCAAGACTAGAAGAGGGACGCTGACGTAAAAGTGGTATAGAAAAACGCACCTTGAGATAAACACATATGGAAGCCACTGGAAGAGGAAGATGGTGACAATGAATAAACACACGAAATCCCCTTCCTTAATTATTTTTGCAACGGCGAAAAAAAGTAAAATTGCACCGACCCACCAGATTGCGGGATTTCCCATAGAGGCTATGGTTGAGACCAGCCCGTCAGGCAGGTATGAAACGTAGAGCCACACGGGCTTTATAATCAGAGGCCAGCTCCACCAAGGTGAAGAGAAGGGGTGGGTGGCGGTTAGCTGCGAGTGATAGTTGTACATAGTCCACTGCATCTCATAAACGTCCCTCAAGGTGTGACCGACCATCATGTACGGAATGAACGTCAACACGTAAATTACCGCGGCAACTGCTATGAAGCCGATCATCGGCAAAAAGGGATATCGGAAAAACTCTTTAACCCTTCCAGTCCATCTGCCACTAAATGTTAAAAGCTCCCTTAACCTAAGCACCACGAGAAGGAAGACCTGCCCAATAAACCCATAGAGAACATACCATTTTGTTGAGAAACCCAGCGCAAAAAACAGGACAGCTAAGAACAAAGTGCGGATGGAGGCCTTCTTCTTTTGAATTACTCCCTGAAAATAGGTGAAGAAGAAGAGGCTCGACATGGTGGAGAAGAAAACGGCGAATGTGTCCACCGTCGCAATCCTTCCCATGGTGAACTGCATGAACTCAAACATCCAGAGAAAAGAGGATATAAAGGCGGCAACTCGAGTCCCAAACATCCTCTTGCCGAAGACATACATCACCAGCATCATTAGAGTAGCAAATATCACCCCTGCAATTCGCCATCCGAAGGGATTATAACTAAAAATCAGAATCCCAGCAGCAATGATGAGCTTGCCGAGAGGGGGATGGGTCCACTCGTAGGGCTCCTCAAGATTTAGGTAATCTTCTGCAGTTCTCACGTAGTATATCTCGTCGAAGTATGTCCCAGACTTATACGTTGGAGGGCATTCGATCTTCTCCTGCTCATCGATCAGGTTCTTTAGAGCCTCATCGTCACCGTTCTCACCACTAATGAGATTAACCGAAATCTTCTTACCTCCTTCACCTATCACCACCATCTCAGCGATTTCACCAGAAGAATATTCGAAAACGAATCTGAGGTATCGGGTTTCTCGATTGATGCCGATCTTCTTCCAGCTATAGTAGCCGTCCATGGAGGCGGTTATATTTCCATCCCAGTTGCTTGGAGAGCCGGTATATACCTTAAAATTGACGAAGTCCGCTTCCTTAAGCAAAACATGGATTGAGTCGACCCTTTCAGGATGCCCCAAGTCGAGGTAAAAGCTTTCACCCCCAGAAGCTTGCCAGCTAGTCATTGGGACGTCCCTCATACCCAGGTTCCAAGCAGCCACTAAGAAGAAGACAAAGGAGAGGATAGCGATCTTCACCAGGTCTTGTCTCGTGATCGACATTTCGATCCCCGAATTCTTCAATAATAGAAGCCCCTATGAATATTATAGGTTTAAGCCAATGAAGCTAACTTCCCGCTCCTCCCTTCTTAACTATGAGGAAGATGGAGTAGAAAAATGCGGCTAGGTTCACTAGTGTGATGGCGTAAACGAAGGGATCCCCGTCTGAAATGTACGCGTTCCTGTTAAGGAAAGCGAGAACGTACGCCTGGTTAAAAAGGTAGGTGAAGCTCAGGGTTCCATAGATCCATCTCGCTTCCCTAAGAAAGGGGATGGTCAACGTTAAGAGGCTGAAGGCGGGGAAGAGGTACCTTTCGTGGATTCTTGTGGGAAGCATGAAGAAGCCGAAGAACAGAAGGAAGGCGGAGAAAAGCACCAGATCTTGTGAATTATGGAGCCTCTTATGTAAATTATAGAGCGAAAAAGTCGTTAGGGTCCCAAACATCATCCATCCAATCTTGAAAAAGTCTAAGAACATGAAGGTTTCGGCGTCAGACTTCCAAAAGCCAGTAAAAGCCCATACATTGAACGCGTTTATGGAGGTGTAAGGGTAGCCGCCATAGCCCTCTAGATAGATGTCTGCTAAGAAATCTACGGGGTTGCTCCACTTGAACGGAATTATTACGATTAGGATTGTGGCGGCGGATACGAGAGCTGAGGTGACCACGCCCTTCCAGCCGTGCTTCCTAGCTATTAGAAACGCGATTAGAGGTGCCAAAGCGATGCTCTGCGGCTTTGTTAGAACACCCACAGTAAAAGTCATTACTGATAGCTTAGGCTTGGACACAAGAACCAAGATAAGCGATAGGATTAGGAAGAACGTGTATATGGCGTCGTACTGGCCCCAAACCGACGTGTTGAAGATGGTTGCTGGATTAAATGCGTAGAAGGAAGCTGCCGCGAGTGAGGACTTGAAATCGAGCTTCCTCCTCAAAAAGATGAATATAAGGAACGCCGTTGCAACATCGAAAAGGTTTGAAGGAAACTTTAGAGCGTACACGAGATAACGCGTTCCAAAAAGCGAAAGCCACTTAGCCAAAGAACCGAAGATCCAGAAGACATAGACGTTAAAGGGCGAATAGTCGCACCAGCCTGCAGCTTCATAGAAAACTCGGGGACCATACTCTGCCGCAGTGTAAAACCACGCTGAAAAAGTGGATAAGTCTATTTTATAGCCTTGAAGAGGGAACAAAAGAACTCTGATTCCAAATGAACACAAAAGCACCCCAACCGTGACTTTGGCTTCACCCTTTACGAAAGAAATGTCTATAGCTACTCCCTCAGCAACTCCTAATTCAGATATCCTTCGGATAAAAGGTTTTTCCGAGCAGGGCACAACATCTTTATGAAACTTGGAACTTTTACGGTGCTGCTTTCCCCTTGGTATTCTTTTCTTCGGCTAAGTCATGACAAAAACCAAGGACAAAATTAAAACGTTGCTCACTAACCTGATTAAAATAGCATCCTTGAAAGGATCAAGAGCCATTCCTTGGTATAGTGACAACTTCAACCTTGACATGCTCAGGAGGAGACGCCTCTCTACGCAAAGTTTGTATTCTTCATTTTTAACACTCTATATATTGATGAACTCTTTAACGATAACTGTGCTTACAACAAGAACCGCAACAAGGCACACCAAAACGAAAACGTGTTTTCTTTCCAAACTCATCATGGGTCATATAGATTCACGTCTTGTATCTAAACTTTTAAAGTTGAAGAAATGTTCCGCTTGGCTTGAAAGACTATTAACCTGAAAGGTTAATGGAAGCCTCTTTATGCAGGGAACTCTGGAGACGCGCTTTACGAGGAGGTTGTTCCTCGGGCAATTAGGGCGATGGATATCAAGCCAATGAGGATGCCTGCATAGGTCCAGAGGTCATATCTCTGCTTTAATACTAGGGTTTCAAGGATCAAGGTGAAGATAAGGCTTAAGACTGTTATGACGACGAATAACTGCGTTGCGCCTGAGACGGAGAGAGGACTTCCAGTGAGGAATCTCCCGACAAACAGGATGAGCAGAGCCACGAAGATTGAGGGCGTAAACAGATATCGAAAGCTGAAGGAAATGTCGAGGAAACGCTGAGGGGGTATCACGCCAAACTGGTTTGTCCCAATCTTAAAGAGCAGGTTCCCCACCGCGCCAAGCAGAGAGACCATGACCATCATCATCCAAACTACGACCCTCTCCAACAAACACACCTCATTCATCATCTAGAGACTACAAAAATAAAGCTTACCATAGATCCACGAAGGCTCCGCCCCCATCTGTTCCTAAGCTTCTGTTTTGATTGTGGCAACTTCCCTCCACATGATAAGAACCTCTAGCATTTCTCGTTTAAGGGTCGTAGGAGGAATTTTATAAGTAGGAACATGAGTAAAAGCTGTCTGAACGAGGCTATCCACTGGACAGGGCTTGCAGGGTCCATGGGGCCAGAAGGGTATACTCCATACTGGTTAAACCAGAGAATTATGATCGAGACATTTGCTAGGTCGAGAATGTAGAAGAGGGGTAAGGATACCGCGGGCACTAGTGTGAAGAGGGGTAAAAGGTAAAGGGTGAATTGAGGGGGAAAAATATAGGTGCTTGATAAGAAGGAAGCCATCATCGCCCAACACTTTTGAAAGAAGCCCCTTTTGCTCATTAAAACCATGATGATAAAAAAGAAGAAGAGCAGAGCAGAGCCTACTCTTGACAGGAACGTCTCGTAAGGCCCAAATACGTATAACCAGAAAGAGTCCTCATTGACCCAGTAGGCAGTATGCTCATAGGTCCATTTCCAACCGCTGAAATTGCAGACCATAAGCGGAAGGTTGAAAACTAGAACAACCCCTAGAGCGATGCCTGCTACCAAGAAACGTCCGGTCCATCTCTTCTCCTCCTGCATGAAGACGGGAAGGAGAAATATCGGCAGGATCTTGGCTGCCGCCCCTAGACCGAGAAGTAGGCTGGACATTTTCGTTCGGTTTACCGCCCGGAAATAGATGGAGGCCGCCATAAAGCCTATGGCAATGATGTCCCAAGAATAGTAGACAAACCAGATCATCGAAAGGGTGAGGACACACCAAACGAAGATCCGGCTGATGTCTATCTCTTTGGCCCTGCAGGTCAGATATAACGAGATAACCGTCATGAGTGCGAAGGGATACTGGAGGACTGCGGTGGCATAGTGGTAGTAGACTTGACTCCTAAAAAAACTCGCAACCCAGACAACTAAGCCGATGATAGGAGGATACTCTAAATTATAATCCAAATAAGGAAACTTGTGCGGACCGACGCCCAGAGACTCCCGAAACCAGATGTAGTTTATATCCGAATAGTGGAGTGGAGTGACCACACTTTCCGGAAAATGATACAAGGCAGAGAAGAGATAAACCGCGCTCATGGCAGCTATAACCTCTATCAACCGTAGTCTCCGTTGTGGAAGGATCAAGGTATCCTCGCTCCCTCTACCATTATTTAATCTGAGTTTTCTCCAGCCGAGACAACCATACTGATCTGATGACTCATTGTAGAGCCTACGATGAGGGTGCTCAACCCGTCCCTCTTAAAGCTGACGTATTCTCCCCTAACCTTCCATAGGTCCATGGCCAACCCCTCTGCGCCCAAGGCTCTCATCATTTCGGCGAACGTGCCGGAGAACTGGACCGCGTCCTCCTCCGTGTCCCACAGAATCCTCCAGGTGAACATGTAGTCGTTCCCCTTCTCGTACAAGGTGAAGTTGTCTCCGTTCCACCCCTCTGCAGCCTCCGCTGACTCGCTCGTCGACAGATGCGTTTCCAACATTACGAGTATGAAGTGTTCCCCAAGCCTATCAGTCTTTGCGTTAATCCAACCTGAGGCGTTTAGAGGCGGGGCTTCAACGTCAGCGTACGGTTCACCCCCAAGGTATTTCTCAGGATGTATAATCTGCTCTGTGGTTTGAGGAGGGTCTTCATATGCTTGGTTAACCCTTGTCCATCCTCCATTAGCGTAAAGTGCTTTACAAAAGTTCTCGCCGTAGTCATAAGGGAACAGCCAGATCCGTGTCAGTGAATCTGGCATCTCTGAGGCGTAGATGTATGAAAATGAAGCTTTTTGTGCTAGGGTTAGGGCTGAAGGGTTAGGGTCTGCTTCCGTTTTAATGCATTCCTTAGCGGTTAGTCCCGCATCCCCCTCGATAAGGGCAGACCAAGCTTGCTTCGCATCATGAGTCCTTCTTTCAGGGGTCTTAAAGTGTCTACCCTGTAGGATATGGGTGAGCTCATGGGCGAATGTTTCCTTAGCCTTTGGTTTATCGTAGGGGTTAAAGTACTCCTTAACGATATACACTTTGTCTTCCCAGCTTGCGGCAAGAATGGAGCCTGCCTGCTGAACCTTAACCTCCTGAAGGCTCACGTTTTCGGGAATGAGGAAGAGGGCCTTATACATCCTCTCCTCGATCTCAATCTCCCTTGAGGCCGCTTCAACCTGTTTCCACCCCCAGTTCTCCCTCACCCAGCTGACTGTAACTATCTTCAACTCCACTCTGTCGAGAAAAGGGAGACCCCTAATCTTTCCCATTTCCCTTGAGACATCAGTAAATACAGCCTCTGCGGTACGGCTGTACTCTATATCCTCACGAACTCTAAGTAGGTCGCTGAAATAATAGCCAACTAAAAGACCGAGAACTATGCAGAGCGAAATTATGCAGACTGCTGCTAGGCGTTTCCTGGCCTTGGACATCAAAATACCTCTAATTTCTTAATCCAGCTTCCTCGTAGACCTTAACCCTTATGGTATGGTCTCTAAAACACATGAGGTGGTTTCGTTCTTATATATTATCATACTTAGATTTCCAAACCACATTACTGGTCACGTGTTGTGTGCGGATGGCGGATGGATGGCCTTATAGAAACCAAAGCCGTAAAATCAAAGACAACACAAACCCACGCCATTTAACCCTTTAAGATCAAAATAACATTGCCACTGATTTTTCAGCTCAATGCCTTCGTTTCTCTGGCGTCCTCTGCTGTGATTTGGTCCATGCTCTAACAGACAGATGCTTGGCATGTCTATGATCGCAAAAGTACTTAAGTTAGTTAAAACAGGATTAAAAGGTGTATCGAAGGTTTTAAATATCAGCACTTGCTCGCTCTTAAAGAGCCTTCGGAGGATAAAAATTGCCAAAGAAAGAAAAGGGAAGGTCGCACTCGACCCGACCTGTCAGCAAGAGGCCTCCCACTTGGTGTAAGTACAAACCCGAAGAGGTGGAGGCCTTGGTTATCAAACTTGCGAAGGAGGGCCACAACCCCAGCAAGATCGGGATCATTCTGCGCGACCAGCACAGCATTCCCCTTACCAAGCCCATCACAGGAAAAACGATTTCCCAAATTTTAAGAGAGGCAGGGTTGGCGCCCTCCATTCCCGAGGACTTGGAAACGCTGCTGGGAAAGGCCGCTAGCCTTCATGTTCATCTTGAGAAGAACAAAAAGGACCTGCATAATAAGCGGGCTCTTCAAATCATCGAGGCCAAGATCTACAAACTCTCGAGATACTACAAACGTAAGGGTTTGTTGCCCCCAGACTTTAAATATGCGTAAACATGCTGAGAGAGTTTTCTTGTACCGTGTGTTGGGTGTGGCTATCCAGTGGAGCAATCACCTGAAATCGAAGAAGAAGTGGCTCTGCCGCCAATCTACTACAGGCTGGAACGTGAGCGTGTATGGTGGCTTCCATACGTAACACCTCGACCAACATGGGCAATTTACTATCCAAAAAGTTATGGAAAAGCGCTAGGGTTGTTGTATAGAAGACCCCCACCACCCGAGCTTGAAGGGGGCATAACTTTAGGAATATGTGTAGGATTAACCACTGGCGAAGCATACTTCAGTTACGGTATCGGAAGAGACCGTTACTTCCCACGAATTATAACAAAAATGATGGAAGAAGAGCCTGTAAAGGACTTCGCAAGAAATGTGGGAATAAAACATCATCTCCTAGAAAAATACAAAGACGTGATTGATGTGTGGGGGTGTGGAGTTTATGGACTTAGATGCGTCCTACTATCAACCCTCATGTACCCACATATAACAGGGAAAAGGAAGAGTATGTGTAGATACTTCTACGAGAAGGGGTACGCGGTGACACCAAGAGAGGTCAGAGAGTTCGCTAAAAAGTTCAGAGCGAGAAGAACCATCGTAAGAACATCAAGGGAAGAGGCAGGAAGTGAAATAATAGAAGAAGTAGTCAAAGTTGAACCAGAACGAAGTAGGTTTTAAGCGCCCTGATAAGAAATCTAAGCTAGAGAGGCTTACGGGTTGAGGATGCCTGTTAAAAAAGAACAAATCAGTGCCCTTTTGAACACTGCCTCGGAAGCAGTCGATGTCATCTTAAAGCACATTGAGAATGAGGAAGTCATTCACATCACTTCCCACTTCGATGCGGATGGATTGGCGGCTGCAGGAATCATGGGAAGGTCCTTGGTTAGATCAGGAGGGAAGGTTCGCATTCGAATCGAGAAGTGGATCGATGAGAGAGTGGTGAATGAAATAGCCGCGGAAAAGCCTTCCTTAACCATTTTCACCGACCTTGGAAGCGGCTACCTCGATCTGCTGAGCGAAAAACTCTCCAACCATCGCGTGGTCATAATTGATCACCATCAACTTGTCGGCGAAACTTCGTCGCCGTTTATCCACGTAAACCCTCACGTTCATGGGATCGATGGTTCTCGTGACCTCAGCGGAGCGGGGGTAGCGTACTTCATTGCCAAAGCTCTGGATGAAAGGAACGTCGATTTGGCTTGCCTCGCCATTGTAGGAGCTCTCGGAGACCTGCAGGACAAATACGCTCAGCGAAGATTGGGAGGCGTTAACGAGACGATATTGGAAGACGCGGTGAATGCCGGCTATCTGAAGCTTGAAACCGACCTCCTCTTTTTCGGACGTGAAACGCGCCCGATTCATAAGGCACTAGCTTGCACCACGAACCCCTTTATACCGGGTATAAGTGGGGAGGAAGACAAAAGCCTAGCCTTCCTCGCTAGCTTGGGGATCACCCCGAAACACAAGGACAAGTGGAGGGCGTTAAGGGATCTTTCAGAAGAGGAGAAAAAGAAGCTTTTTTCTGCACTCGCCGACTACCTCGTGTCGAAGGGATTTTCAAGCGACATCGCGCTGACTTTGATTGGAAGCGTTTACACGCTAACCCGTGAGGAGCCTTGGACCCCTCTCAGGGACGCTCGGGAGTTCGCGGTTCTGCTCAACGCCACCGGACGAATGGATAAGCCTAGTCTCGGCGTAGCCATATGCATGGGTGACAGAGGAACCGCTCTTGAGCAAGCTAACACCGTTTTGGGAGAATACCGTCGAACCATCAGCAAGTATCTGGGGTGGTTAACCGAAAAACCCGGCCGCATCGAAGAGTTAAGCAGCATCTACGTGGTGCGGGGAGAAGATTTCATCGATGAAAAGGTGATCGGAACCGTGTCCTCCATCCTCTCCACGAGCCTTCCCAAGCCTGAAAAACCCATCATCGCCTACTCCACAGTTCCAGAGGAGGACGTAGCCAAGGTCTCGGCGAGGGCGCTGGACCTCCTAACGAGTAAGGGCCTGAACCTTGGGGAGATTATGCGCGTTGCCGCGGAAGAGCATTCAGGTAGAGGGGGAGGGCACAACATTGCTGCCGGAGCACAGATTCCCATCAAACACGTGGAATCCTTCGTCAAACTCGTGGACGAGCTTGTCAAAAAGCAACTCGGGGAGACGAAGCTTGGAGGCTGAAATCACGCTTTCCTACAAAAACGAGAGGGAGGCGGAGGCCGTTGCCAAAGCCGTTTCACCAGACAACGTGCAAGTTCCGCCCGGTTTGTTTATCAGAACTATGCGAAAAGGCTTCAAAGTGTTCACGTGGGTGAGGTGCGAAACAAAACTCCAGACTTTCATGGCGACGATTGACGATCTTTTGAGCTGCATCTCCATAGCAGAAAAGGCTTTCTCGGTTGCAAAGAGGCTTAAAGCTCACCCCAATCAATCCCCACTCTGACATTGACCGTGCTTTGACACCATTGAGTTTGTCGCATAAGTTAATGACACAGCCGTTTGGTACATAAGAGTTATAAATGTAAAAAATGCACCTTGTCTAGGTTTTCTTGTGGTATCCTCTTCTTTATGTGGCTATCGAACAAATAAAGGCATCAACTTCACCATTGATTTGAGCTAGAATCTCTCTGGCAACTTCGTTGTGGGCTCTTACATTGTTGGGATTGCTGCTGGGCTTCTTGAAGACTTCGATAGCCTTTTATTATATTATACGTAGTTCTCCTTCGAACTTTGTGAGGTAACGAGGCTCATTTTTAGTAATCACTACAATGTCTTCGTGTAGTATTCCTCCCCATCCAACTTCATAGTATGGAGTCTCGAAGCAAAGTACCATTCCTTCCTCGAGTAATGTGTGATCATTGGGGCTGATAAGAGGCGGATCGTAGCCATCAACGCCCAATCCGTGACCAGTGTGGTGCCGCTTATAATGTGGTATTCCGCTTTTTCTAACTTTTTCAATTACCGAGTTGAAGATCACCGAAGCCTTAACACCCGGCTTTGCCATATCAATGGCTAATTTCTCTCCTTCAAAAATAGCATTCCAATATTTTCGTAGTTTCTCACTAGGTTGGCCGAGAACCGCGCTGCGCGCCATGTCGCAAGGATAACCCATATAACTACAACCACCATCAAAACGTATGAGATCTCCCTTTTTCAATTTATAGTCGGAGGGTAACGCGATGTCTACGAAGGCGGTTCTGCGTCCAAACGCAATAGGCGGCCCATACATTCCCATCCAGGATGAAATTTTGCCTCCATCTGAGATTATGGTATGTTGGTATATTTCCGCGAACTCTATTTCGGTCATTCCCTCCCTTGTCTGCTCTAGAGTGGTCTCCCAGGCCTTTTCCGTGATCCTTACTGCTTCTTGGATCCTTCTGATTTCCTCGTCAGATTTGACCATGCGTATCTCCCTGAATATCTCTTGTGCACGGACAACCTCAAGATCAGGCAGTTTATTCTTAATCTTTTGCCAAAATGGGTGTTGAAGAGGCAAATTCGATTCATCTACCCCAACCTTACCCTTTGTGATACCTCGTTCCTCCAGCAATCCGATTAAAATTGCGATTGGGTCTGCTTCCTTCGTCTTCTCCCAAGATTCTTGGGCTTTGACTAAATTTCGTTCAGCATTTGTTAGTGGCTCTTTCGCCCACCCCGTCATGGTGTAGAATTCTCCATAATACCGTATGTCGCTTATCCAAGGTGGAGACATGAGGGCAATAGGCGTGGAGCTGGAGATCGGGGCGATGATGGCAGGCTCTACGTTCCGCTCATATGGTAATAAGGCAAAACATTCCCCGTATGGACAAAGGTCGCTTGTGTAAAACACGTTGGCAGATGAGGTCGCGATCAGAGCGTTAAGACCATATTGCTCCATTTTCTTTTCTGCCCTTATCTTATTCAATAGCATTCAATACCCTAATTTACCGATAGTCGAAAAGACGAAAATAAATTATTCTTCCTCTCTTCGCTCTTTGTTAAATGTTAGAGTTTCAGTTTTAGTGTAGTAATCCTTAAGAAGTTTAGAGATGGCCTTTACAGTAAAGCTAAGCTTATAACATTGTTTTCATTTTACAAGAAAAGGGGTAGCTAGCTATGCCGATGAAAAAGAAGAGTTGGACGGAGAAATTGGCAGATAGTAGGGGTTTGCCGAAAGTAGAAAAAATTACTGACAAAATGAGCAAGAGATGGGGCACAGGCACGGTGGTTATCCCCGCGCCGATGGAGGTCGATGAAATTATGAGAAAAGTGCCTGAGGGAAAACTTGTTACCATTAATGAGATTCGCGCGGCTCTAGCGAAAAAACACAAGGCAACGATTGGTTGCCCCATTACAACCGGCATTTTTGCCTGGATTGCGGCTCATGCTGCTGAAGAGCAAAGACAGGAGGGTAAAAAGGATATCACCCCCTACTGGCGCACCCTAAAAACTGGTGGAGTCATAAACCCGAAATATCCAAGCGGAGTTGAAAGCCAGAAAAAACTCTTAGAAAAAGAGGGACACAAAGTGATTCAAAAAGGCAAAAAATACGTCATTGTCGATTACAAAAAATCATTGGTAAAGCTTTGAACCATCAAGTTTATTGCGCGAGCGGTGATCTTGTCGACCCTCAAAAACGCGCGTTTTTGGAAAGAATCTCCCAAAATTCTCCTAGCCGCGTCGTACCAGAATTAGGTAAATAGGATTAGCACCGTTCCAACGGATAATGGTGTGACTAGGTTGTCATCGATAGGTAGAGGAAGGCATTCTGCCAGCATTCCCACAGCAGCTGCGACTATGGCTTTCAAGGGGTTTATGAATAGAGTGGATCCTAGAAATGCACAGGTGAATCCGAAAATTGTGCCTTCAAACCTCTTTTTTCTGTTGAAGAAAAGGGGAGTTTTTCCGAAAATCTTGCCAAAAATGCCGGCGAAGCCGTCTCCGAGTGTAAGTACGGCAATGGATGCATGGGCTATGTAGGTTGGAAAGACGAGAAGTGCAAGGATTATCCCCATGGCGAAGGATATTGGAGCGGTTACAAAATGGTTGATTTCAGGGTTAGATGCGGCTTTTCGAGTTATTGTTGAGAACACCGGAACGTTGATTCCTTTGGTTCTGGCGAGTTCAGACACAGCATAGCCCATAGTTACCACAAATAGCGACATAGAAACTAAGGAAGCGTTGAAAAGATGAGTGCATACGAAGGAAACTGCAAAACCGCTTATATGAATTGCTTTTCGCAGGATTTCGCTGTTTGATAGACTTGAATACGCCCGCAGCTGACACTTAGCCAATTTTAGATCCTGGACTTTCTCTCAACTTTTATCTTAATTGTGTTGTTTCAAATAGAACAATATTTCAAAAGTCGATCGCGATCTACGACCTATGCCTTATGCGCGCTAGCGTTTAGGGGTTTCCTTGTTACGTTCAGTTTATTGCCTTCAACACTAGTTTCCGGCTTTCGAGGCGCTAGCGCTGGACCCAACCAGCATGGAAAACCAAAAAAGGGTGAATCGAAGCCTAAGTTACCTTGAAGAATCTTATTTTCGGCGCTCCGCAGATTGGACATTTTTCTGGTGCCGTGCCTTCGACGGTGTTCCCGCAGACGTTGCAGACGTAGTAGTCGATTTTTTCTATTTCTTTTTTATTTCTTAGCGCGTCAACCGCTTTCGAGAACAAACCAGCGTGTATCTCCTCAACCTTGTTCGCTACGTCAAAGCTCCAAGCCGCTTGGTGATTTCCTTCTTGTCTGGCGATGCTCAAATATTTGGGGTACATCTTCTTATACTCGAAAGTCTCTCCAGAAACGGCGGCATCCAGGTTCTCCGCTGTCGACTTTATTTCACCCATAATCCTTAGATGGTTCAAGGCATGAATCGTCTCTGCCTCTGCAGCCGCTCTGAAGAGCTTCG
>Ga0315310_10000625_pt1 | contig 22715 bp, 24 predicted proteins | sample TDP5_MG_FD_203630 | JGI IMG/M metagenome (GOLD analysis project Ga0315310, IMG submission 203630) | Freshwater sediment microbial communities from Lake Towuti, South Sulawesi, Indonesia - TDP5 | ecosystem: Environmental > Aquatic > Freshwater > Lake > Sediment | place: Indonesia: South Sulawesi...
AAATCGGAAGAGAGCCGGCGAAGACCAAGCAAGCTTCCCCAGAAATAGATAAAAGAAGAAGGCTTCATTTCTACTATCGATGGCAGAAAAACTTTAAACCTCTTCTCTACCTGGTGCTGAGTGAAAATAGATAAGCCCAACAGAGGCAAAATCAGAAAAAATAAAAAAATACCCCTTCTCATTTCTATCATAGAATAAGGTAGCTGTCCCGATGAATCGGGACTAACACAAGGCAAAGCTTACGCTTTGCTGCTACAAAATTACAAAACAGACCCTCAACTTGTCCCCGTAATAATTACGCCCATAAAGGGCTACACTACCATCAGAATTCTTTCCGGGAGAAGACGAGAACTGAAAGCCAGGTAGCTACGCTGGCATAAGCTAAACTATAGGCTAACTGCCAGAAAATAGTAGTCCCCCCCAAGGGGTTCTGATAGCCTATGTAATCCTTAACATTCAAGTACTGAAAATTGGGCAAAAGATAGTAGATTGCTTTTAGAAATATTGTAATTTTAACTCCCTTTTGCAGTAATACATAATTTAAGTATTTCAAATGGTCGGTAACATGGCCTAGAACCCATAAAAAGAAAGTGGCGGAGATGCTCGATATTGCTGAAGTAGAAATAAGAGAGAAAAGAATTGCCAGAGCGCTTATAATTATCACTTTAAGGAAAATAAAAGTTACTGCCAGTAAAAACCTGAAGTCGAATCTCCAACCCTTAATGAACAGAAGTATGAAGAGCGCAGAAGACATTAAGAGAATGTTGAACAAGGAAATAGAGAGAATGCCGACATAGCGACCCCAGATATATTCGAAGCGCCTCACAGGTCTTGCCAGAATGAGAGAGATGCTCTTATTCTCCATCTCTCCCAGGACGAGTCCAACTGCGGCAAAAATAGCACTGAGGAAAGCAAATATTTCAATCGTGCCCAGTCCGATATCTAAGATTACCCTCGTCTCCTCTTCAGGTGAAAGCATGGAGAAGAGAAGAGAACTCACTATAATTACAAAGGCAAACAGAAGAATAGTATAAAAAATTTTGTGTCTGATGTTCTCTTTAATCGTATATTCTCCAATTGCAAATATCTTCCTCATACCACATCCTCGGAAACTGTCTCGGCAAAAAGGTCTTCCAGGTTAACTTTCAGGCCTCTCATTTCAATTACTCTTTTCATTCTTCCCTGATGCAGAATTCCTACCTGGTCGCAGACTCTCTCCACCTCGGTGACGAAATGCGAGCTCAAAAGTATGGTCTTTCCCTCTTCCTTTAACCTCAGAATTGTCTGGCGCATCTTCTTAACTCCCAGAGGGTCTAATCCGGAAGTGGGCTCATCCAAAAGCAGAAGTTCCGGGTTATGGAGAAGAACCTGAGCCATACCTATCCTCTCCAGCATTCCTTTAGAGAAGTCGGCTAAACGGTCGTTCCTGTTCTCCCTAAGGTCTACCAAATCTAATGTCTTTTCTACTCTTTTTTCCCTCTCTTTTAGAGAAAAACTATAGAGCTTACCATAAAAATGGAGTATTTCGCTTGCTGTGAGATACATCAGGAAACAGGGGAATTCGGGGAGATAACCAATTCTGGAGAGTAAAGATAGGTGAGGAACCTTCTGCCCAAAAATGTAGATAGAGCCCTCTGTGGGAAAAAGCAAGCCTACCAGAAGCTTAAGCAGGGTTGTCTTTCCCGAACCATTCAGTCCCAAAAGCCCGAAAACCTTTCCATCTTCAATTTCTAAATTTAGACCGTCAAGAGCTTGAGTCTTTTTTGAATGGAATAACTGTTTTCTTATATAGATTTTTGTAAGATTCTCTGTTCGTATTGCAGTCATTACATAATAAAAAATAGGTTGATGGTTAATCAATCTTTAATCTATTATTATGCCTTTTGGCTCTATATAATTAATTAACACATCAACCTATGCAGTGCAAAGGATTACCAAGTGCTGACTGCGTTGACCCCCCCGGAATCGATGTGGGCGCAATCAACTCTACACGTTCCCGCAGCATCACCACCAGCAGCCACTTGTGTATAGTACCAGTCCCCCGAATGGTCCATAACCGCATCCGCGGTATTGACCACCGGATGGCCCATGGCAGAAGGAAGCATAACTGTGGGAACCACGTCTAAGAAGGGACCCGGAGCTGCAGCAACAGTCAGAGCAGCCAATGTGGCTGGCCAGGTACCGTCAGTAGCACCGTAGCAGATAGCCAAAGCTGACCTCAGGGAACCGAGGTTACCCTGGGTCCTCGCTTCCCTTGCTCTGTCAATCAAATTAGCAAATCTGGGGATAGCGATTGCTGCCAGGATGCCAATAATGGCGACCACAATCATCAACTCAATCAAGGTAAACCCTTTGCTTTTCCTATGGAATTTCAACACTCTTTCTCACCTCCTTCTGCTAAAGCTTCAATCGGTGACCTGCCTGCTCACCGACTCGCAGGCGTCGCTATCCCGTTCCTCCTTATTCGTCGGAACAGCGACCCTCCTTTTATATAATTTCCCCAATAATTAATATTACCACATTTTTCCCCTATTGTCAACAAGTTTGTGACCTCCCTTTCGGGAGGATTCCAGATTGTTTTACTTCCCGACCAGAGCGCCAAGCTGGAACATAGGCATATACATCGAAATGGCAATAGCGCCAATGATAACACCCATAAATACAACAACTACTGGCTCAATCATAGAAGTTAGAGCTGAAACAGCAGCATCTACTTCCTGTTCATAAAACTCGGCAATCTTCGCTAACATAGCGTCTAAATTACCTGTCTCCTCCCCTACTGAAATCATCTGAGTTACCATTGGTGGAAAAACACCGCTTGTTCTTAAGGGTTCGGATATTCTCTCTCCTTCCCGAATAGCCTCCTTCGCTTGCAGGACAGCCTTTTCAACAACTCTATTTCCTGAAGTCTTCGCCACAGTCTCCAGCGCCTGAAGTATGGGAACGCCACTTTTAACCAATGTCCCGAAAGTTCTGGTAAATTTAGCTACAGCTATCTTTCTTAAGAGTATCCCGAAAATGGGAACCCTGAGTAACATTGTGTCTATACGCATACTTCCTGCCTCTGTCTTATAGTATTGTCTTAGACCCACAATAAAAACAATCAAACCAATAATCAAGAAGATAATATAACGCTTGAGAAAATCACTGAACATAAGTAGCATCCGAGTGGGAAGTGGCAACTCGGCACCCGCCTGCTGGAATATTTTAACAAAGGCAGGAACAACCACTATAATCAAGAATGACGTAACGGCACAGGCAACAAGAGAAATCACTGCTGGATAAACCATTGCCGATTTAATCTTTCCTCGCAATCTGGCGGCAGCCTCAAGGTAACCTGAGAGCCTCTCCAGAATAGCGTCCAGGATACCACCAAGTTCTCCCGCCCTTACCATATTCACATACAGCTCGCCGAATACTGTAGGGTGGCGGCCGAGAGCTTCTGTAATAGATGTTCCGGATTCAATGTCTTCTCGCACACTGGTAATGACTTTTTTGAAAGCCGGATTATCTATCTGGTCAAGAAGTATAGTTAAACCCTGAACAATCGGCACACCGGCTCCAATAAGTGTGGATAGCTGTCGGCTAAATAGAACGAGGTCTTTCTGCCTTACTCTTTTTTTCAAGAAATTTATACTGTCCAGAACATCTTTCAAAGCATTCTTTTTAATTTCTCCGATTTCCAAAACGATAAACCTTTGACGTCTGAGGCGATCGATAACCATCCTCTGTTCCGACGCTTCCATTGACCCCATCAAAACATTTCCCTGAGGACTTCTAACCTTGTAACTGAAGAGTGTCATTCTCTACTCACCTCAACTCTTGGTCTTAATCTCCGCCACCATACCCTCTTCTTTCTTGCAAATTCTCTTTAAATCCTCGACATCCGAGCTCTCTGCCAACGCCTGAGTATAAGTAATCTGCCTGCGCGTATAGAGTTCGTAGAGACTCCAGTTCATTGTCTGCATTCCGAATTTTCCTCCTGCCTGCATAGCTGAAGGAATCTGCTCAGTCTTCTCTTCCCTAATCATATTCCTGATGGCTGGAGTAACCCTTAAAACTTCCACTGCCAAGCATCTCCCTTTGCCAGTTGCTTTGTGGAGTAACCTCTGAGAGAAAACAGCCTGCAGGACAAACGATAACTGAGAACGAATTTGCGGTTGCTGATATGGTGGAAAAACATCTATGATTCTATTAACCGATTGTGTGGCATCTGTTGTGTGGAGAGTGGCAAAGACCAGATGGCCTGTCTCAGCGATGGTCAGCGCAGAAGCGATAGTTTCCAGGTCACGCATTTCGCCAATCAGAATGAAATTTGGGTCCTGACGAAACACATGCTTCAGCGCCTCGGCAAAGGAGGAAGTATCATTACCTATTTCTCTTTGACTAACTATACAATTCTTATGGGGATGAACATATTCAATGGGGTCCTCAATCGTAACAATGTGTCCGCTCCTGTGCTCATTAATATAATTTATCATTGAGGCAAGAGTTGTCGTCTTACCACAGCCTGTAGGACCTGTTACCAAAACCAAGCCCACAGGCAACTTGACCACATCAAAAACTATTGGCGGCAGCCCGAGTTCCTCAAAAGTCATAAAATAGTTAGGTACTGCCCTCAGAGATGCAGCCACTGCCCCTCGTTGCCTGAAGACGTTCATTCGCACACGCCCTATGTTTTTAATTCCAAAGGAGAGGTCGAGCTCGTTTGTAGATTCAAATCTCTCTTTCTGCTTATCGGTTAGGAGGCTATAGATTAATCTCTGACAATGGTCCTCGTGAAGCTTCTCATGTTCTGTAGGAACAAGTTCTCCATCAATCCTCAAAATAGGTGGAACGTCCACTGTTAAGTGCAAATCGGACGCTCCCCTTTCCATCATTAATTGAAGTAATTCATCAATAGAGACCAAGAATCACTCCTTTATCAGCACCTTGCAAGGTGCCTCACCTCTTTTGGTCGGGCACTGTTTACAGTGCCTTTTTATTCGACATCAGCAAATGTGACTCTCATCACCTCTTCAACTGTGGTTACACCTGTCAAAAGTTTCTTGATAGCAGCCTCTCGCAAAGTTACCATGCCCCACTCTCTCGCTTTCGACTTGATTATATGCGTCGATTCCCTGTTCAGGACAAGCTCCCTTAAATTGTCATTAATTTCCATGACCTCAAAGCATGCTGTCCGTCCCCGGTAACCAGTGTCACTGCAATTATCGCATCCCTTGCCTCGATAGAGTGTCACTTTCTTTTTACCTTTTATCTCTTCATCTTTAACTCCGACACTGGAAAGGAAATCGGCTGGAACTTCATAGGGCTCCTTACAATGTTTACAGATTACTCTGATTAACCTCTGAGCAACAACCATAATTACTGTGGAAGTAGTCAGGAAGGGCTCAATGCCCATATTATTCAAACGGGTCATAGCACCCGGAGCATCGTTAGTGTGAAGAGTGGAAAATACTAAGTGTCCTGTCAGTGCGGCATTAATGGCAATCTCAGCAGTCTCAGTATCCCGGATTTCACCAACCATAATTATATCCGGATCTTGGCGTAAAAATGACCTCAAGCCTGCCGCAAAAGTTAAACCGATGTCCGGCCTTGCCTGTACTTGGTTGATACCTTGCAGGACATATTCTACAGGGTCTTCTATGGTGATAATGTTTCGGTCAGGATAATTGAGTGTGCTGAGAGTAGAATAGAGAGTAGTAGATTTACCAGAACCGGTTGGTCCTGTAACCAAAATGATTCCATAAGGCACTTCGATGTTTTTCTTATAGATGGAAATAGCTTCTGGTTCAAATCCGAGCTTGGTCAAATCGAGACACAAAGAAGAAGCATCCAGAATACGCATAACCACTTTCTCACCAAAGGAGGTAGGTAGAACGGAAACCCTCAGGTCAACCTCTTTGTTTACCACTCTAATCTTAATTCTACCATCCTGGGGCAAGCGGCGTTCAGCAATGTCGAGTGAAGCCATAATCTTCAACCGGGAAACAACTGCATTTTGCAATTTTTTGGGCGGGGAGGACACCTCATGTAAAACCCCATCGATTCGATAACGCACCCTGAGGGTCTTCTCGTAAGGTTCAATATGGATATCCGAAGCCCCAGATTTAACAGCTCCAGTCAAGATAAGGTTAACAATCTTAATTATCGGTGCCTCTTCTCCAGCTGCCTCCAAGGCAATGATATCCTCTCCTCCGGTATCGCTCTTTTTTACTACCTCTACATTCCCATTATCTTTTACTGAGAATTCCATCTCTTTCAAGATATCTTCCATAGAGCTTTTAGCTCCATAATACTTCTCAATTGCATGCTTAATCTCACTTTCTGAAGCAATCACTACATTGATTTCTTTCCCTGTCATCAGTCTTAAGTCATCAATGGCAAAGACATTTAAAGGATCACTCATAGCTATCATGAGGGTCTTCCCGTCAAGCGCAATTGGAATTAGGGTCTGATGTCTGGCGACACTTTCTGGAACACTTTTAATGACTTCTTCGTCAATCTCTCCATATTCAGATAGGCTAACATAAGATACACCGCACTGTTTACCCAGGAAAGCTAATAAAACATCCTCAGTAATATAGCCTAATTCCATGAGCACCTCACCCAACTTGCCCCCCCTGATTTTTTCTTCCTCTAAAGCTTCTTGTAATTGTTCGGCTGTAATTATCCCCACTTCTACTAATAAGTCGCCCAATTTCTTTTTTATTGCTGGACCCCTGACCATAATTATCTTAAATCCTCTCTAATTCATAAAAAGTTAAAGTAAACTTGCTAATTTTTAGTATACCATAGCCCTTTTACTTTGTCAACAGCTTTCTTCTCAAGAGTGCCTCAACCTTTCGAGGAACGAGTCCCTCTACCCTGCCATTCAGGCTAACTACTTCCTTGACTATGCTTGAACTCAAATAAGTATACGCCTCTCCCGTCATCAGGAACACTGTCTCAATATCTGGTGCTAATTTGCGGTTCGTTAATGCCATTTGAAATTCATATTCGAAGTCAGACATTGCCCGTAGTCCCCTGATGATAATGTTTGCCCTCTTCTTCTTCACGTAGTCGACCAACAATCCATCGAAATGGGAGACTACAACCCCTGAGAGTCTTCTGGTTACAGCTCTCAGCATCTCCATTCGTTCATCTACAGAAAATAACACCTGTTTACTGGGATTTTCAATCACTGCCACTATTACGTAGTCAAATAACTGGACTGCCCTTTTTATTACGTCAATGTGTCCATTGGTAACCGGGTCGAAACTCCCTGGATAAACAGCAATTTTTTTCTTTTTCATCTTTTTGCTCCTTTTCTTTGAGCGGGCTCAATAAATTGAGCCCCTACAGAAGGACGCAAAGCTTTCGCTTTGCAGCTACAAAAATATATATGTGTAACCGCTATACCCTTCACGAGCCCAATAGACTGACCCCTACATCTCGAGGGAAAGTTCGATTTTCGATGACATCAGAAATTTTAGCTAAAAACACTCCCTCGTCGGTTCCTAGGAGAGGGCTTAATTTGTGAGAAACATTGGAAATTTTAGTGAGAGAACGAGGCCGACCAATTTGGCTTCCAAGCAGAATCTTGTTTGAGCCCCGATTCATCGGGGCGAGTTTGATTCTGCGCCCTGCAAAGACTGAAGTTCTCGAACGTGAAAAAATTTCCCAGTGACGAACAAATTAAGCCCTTCCTTATCAACTTTTTGCGTTAAGAAATTTCTTAGGAAGAGCAAATCGAACTTTTGCCCCACCCTGGTCAAACTTTCATTTGACACTCCAACTTCCCTGATCAAGCTTTCGCTTGACACTCCACCCCTCCCTTTCGGGAGGACTCCAATTTCAAATCCAAAACTTATCCCACACCTGCCAAACCAAACCTCTTTCTAAATTTTTCTTTAAACTTTTGTTTAATTACTCCGTTTTCCGGGCAAGTTAGAAGAGGGTCTCTACTAACCAGATTGAAGGCTGCCTCACGTGTCAGTTCTAATTCATGATAGTCAGAAATGATATTACCAATTTTAAATTCAGGAAGCCCGTGCTGTTGAGTGCCAAAGAATTCCCCAGCCCCGCGCAACCTCAAGTCTTCTTCTGCGATGCGAAATCCGTCGTTAGTTTCCATCATAATTTGTAACCTCTTTTTTGCTTCCTCAGTTTTAGGTTGCCCGAGCAAAATGCAAAGGGACTGTTCAGTACCTCTCCCTACCCTTCCCCGCAATTGGTGCAGAGTAGCCAACCCAAACCTTTCGCTATGCTCAATAACCATCAAACAGGCATTGGCTACATCGATACCCACCTCGATTATGCTGGTGGTAATCAAAATATCAAATCCCTTATTCAAAAATTTTATCATCACGCGTTCCTTCTCTTCACTCTTCATCTGACCGTGCAGAAGACCAACCCTGAACTCTCTAAATACAGTAGCTATCAATCTCTCTGCCATTTTCACTGCCGCACGTAATTCCAACTTATCCGATTCATTAATTATTGGATAGACAATGTAAGCTTGCTGCCCTTTCTTTACCCCATCAATAACTATCTGATAAGCCTCCTCATCAGAAAGCCTCTGGGTGAGAACCTTTCTCCTTCCAGGCGGTAATTGATCGATTATAGAAACATCTAAATCCCCATAAACTGTTAGGGCTAATGTGCGAGGTATTGGCGTGGCTGTCATTACTAGGATATCCAAACTTTCCCCCTTCTTCATCAACCTTGCCCTCTGCATAACTCCAAACTTATGCTGTTCGTCAATGACTGCCAGAGCCAGATTGGAAAATTTGACCCCTTCTTCAATTAATGCGTGAGTACCTACAATTATCTGAGATTCGCCCCGGGCAATTCTCTGATAGAGCTCTCTCTTCCTTTTCTGTCCCATTCTCCCTGTAGTCAATTCCACTTTAACTTCTAAACCCTTCAGCATCTGGCGCAAAGTCAGATAATGTTGTTCAGCCAGAATTTCAGTGGGAGCCATCACTACACCCTGATAGCCATTCTCCACAACTAATAGAAGAGCTGATAGAGCCACTACCGTCTTGCCACTTCCCACATCTCCCTGGAGGAGCCTATTCATTGGCCTGGGTGACATAAGGTCATTAAAAATTTCTCTGATTACTCTTTTCTGGGCAGAAGTGAAATCGAAAGGTAACTTCTCTTTAAAAGCTGTTAAAAGATTTTTCTTCAATTTATACTTCCTATTCTTTTCTATCATTTTTACCCGCCGTCTTCTCAACGCCATAGCTAACTCCCAGAAGAAAAACTCCTCAAATACGAGTCTTCTCCGGGCAGCCTCTCCCTTTTCCCAGCTGGAAGGAAAGTGGATATTATATACAGCTTCTGGATAAGGCATCAGGTTATATTTTCTGAAAATGGTTTCAGGTAGGGTCTCTTTTAAACAGTAAAGGTATGAATCGAGCGTTCTTTTAATCAGTGCCCTTAAGAAACGGAGATTTAGCCTTGAGGTAACTTGATATATGGGAACAATTCTTTTAGTATGAATTAAATCATCTTCTTTTCCTGTTAGTTTCTCGTAAGTGAAATTGGTAATCTGTAAATCACGAAAAGTGCGTTCAAATTTCCCGTGCAGAACAACTGAAGTCCCGGGAGGGAGAGAATCTTTCAAGTAGAACTGGTTAAAGCAGACCATCGTTGCTTTACCGGTGCCATCTTCAAGGAGAATCTTCAGAAGCGGCTTTCCACCTCTGGTATATATAATCTGGTGCTTACTAACTACTCCCAGGACAGTGGCTTCTTCCCCATGGATGACTTGTGCTAAGAGCTTCAAATGGGCACGATCTTCATGCCGGAAGGGAAAATAAGTAATAAGGTCTGTTACTGTCTCAATGCCGATTTTCTTTAATATTCTTGCTCTCTCGGGCCCCACACCCTTTAAGAACTGGACTGACATCTCTAAATCTTTCATGATAATTACAAAAATACTAAAGGAGTATGCAACTTTTATAGTTAAAAGGCAGTTTGTGAGGAACATTGCAATTTTTAGCGAGGAAGCTATCTCGGCTATATTTCTAATCAAGCAAAAGCTTGTCTGACTCCGATTTATCGAAGGAGTTTGCTTTTGCGCCAGTGGAGAGATGGCTCCCGCAGCGTTAAAAAATTGCCAGAGACGAACAAGCTGCCTTTTTAACTATAAAATCTCTTGTGTTTTTGGTATCAGAATATTCTTACTTGCAATTATTTTTATATTTTGCTAAACTAATCAAAATTTTACAGGAGGACATAAATTGCCTAAAAAATGCATAATCTGCGGTAAATCGGTGCGCTCTGGTTCCAATATCAGCCATTCCCACCACAAAACAAAACGGAAATTTAGACCCAATTTGCAGAAAGTGAACATAATTCTAAATGGAAGAAAAAAGAAAGCCTATGTATGTACCCAATGCATCGCCGGAGGCAAAGTCTTAAAACCCGCCTGAAGTCATTACCCATTCAAAAAGGTAAACTCAAAGAACAGACATAACTATAAACAGCTGCCCGGAGATCATCAAGGTAATATCTCTTGAGAGCAAAATCCAAAACATACGAGTCTCTGGTATAACCGAGACCGTAGGTATAATTTACTTTCTTCTTTTCACTGAAATTCTCACCGAACATTCCCAGCCTGAGAGAAATATTGCGCATAGGACTGTACTCCAAGCCTAAATGGTACACTGCCAGTGATTTCGCACCACCATTCTTTCTTACATAGAATCTATGTTCAAAATCAGAGGCAACAGTCAGAAATTTTGCCATCTTTATCCCTACACCTGCTCTAAGGTTTAATGGCAAGCGGTCGGCACGGTAATCGCTCCAGTAAATGTAAGCAGGACCGTTCTCTAAGGAAATTCCCGTCTTGAGCAATGGGGAATGGATATAAATTATCCCCCAATCTAAACCCCACCCATTTCCTGTAGAGATGTTTGCCTGAGGCGAAGAGGAATCTCGAGCAATTCCCAGCGAGCCATATAGATAGTTTATATTCATCCCGAAAGAAATCTTCGAACTGTAAGGAATAGCGTAAGAGAGCGTATATTTATTAATCTTAATCTCTCGCTCGGAGTAGGGTGGGTTATCTTCCTCTCTAAAATTGGATAACGGTCGCCAGCTCAGCCCTCCCAGACTACTACAAAAAGATAAATAAGTAAACCACTTACCCCGCAAGGGTTCTCTGTTTACAATATCCTCTCTTTTCGCCCCACTCCTTGCCAGATCGAACATAAAAGTACACAGATTGCTCTTTAAGAAAACCAATCCCGCAGGATTCCAGTAAGGAGCATCGGCATTGTCCACTAAAGCAACAAACGACTCCCCCATTCCTCTCGGCTTCGCTCCTATAGGTATACCGTCAAAAGAATTATAGAGAATGGGAGAAGACTCTTTAGCAAAACAGAAAATGGCTGAAAAAAATATTAGAAAAACAACAAAGAAAATTTTCACTACCCCCTCCTTAAAGTAATAAGAAATAACAAATGAGAGTAATTAATTTGGATTTTGGATTTTGTCATTTGGATTTACTTGTTTGGCTATTTTCTCTATCGTTCCTCCTCCCAGAACCACATCTCCATCATAAAATACTATCGCCTGCCCAGGAGTAGCTGAGCGAACGGGCTTTCTGAATCTGACTACTGCTTTGCCATCACCAATAGGAGATACTACTGCTTTCTCTCCCGCGTGACTATATCTTATTTTAGCTACTACATCCAGACCCCCTTCTACTTTTTCTTCTGGTGATATAAAGTGTAAATCGTTTGCAACAAGTTCCTCAGAAAATAGTTCCTGTTCCGAGCCAACAACAATCCTGTTAAGCTCAGGGTCAATTGAAACCACATAAAAAGGTTTTCCATAAGCTCCGATGCCTCTCCTTTGACCAACAGTATAAGAAGCTACACCATCGTGTCTACCCAGAACATTTCCATTAACGTCCACTATCTCACCGGGAACAGGGGGGAAACGGGAGGATAAAAATTTTCTGTAATCTCCATCTATGAAACAGATTTCTTGACTTGCTTTCTTCTCAGCCACAGGCAAGCTGAATTTTCTGGCGAGCTTACGGACCTCTTCTTTCGCATAACCTCCCAAAACCATTAAAATTTGTGCCATCCGCTCTTGTGTTAGAATATATAAGAAGTAGGACTGTTCCCCATTCTCTTCCATTCCTTTTTTTAAAAGATATCTTCCGGAATTCTTTTCTATTCTGGCGTAATGTCCTGTGGCTAAATATTGAGCCCCTAACGCTTTTGCTTTTTCCAATAGCAGCTTGAATTTTATCTCTCGATTACAGAGAATACAGGGATTGGGAGTCCTGCCTCCCTTGTACTCCCGGCAGAAATGGTCAATAACTCTCTCCTGAAATTCCTTCTGGAAATTTATAACATAGAAGGGAATTTTCAACTTGAGCGCCACACTTCGGGCATCATCGATCCCCTGTAAACTGCAACAGCGATTCCGTCTAAAAAATGGATAAAGGGTCTCACCACAAAAAGGATAGAGGTACATAGATATCCCGATTACATCGTACCCTTCCTCTTTCAGTATTGCTGCCGTAGTCGAGGAATCGACCCCGCCAGACATTGCCACCACTACTCTTTTTCTCATTCTCTTCTACTGTTCTGGATTAGCAGATTTTAATCTGCGTTTGGATTAGCAGATTTTAATCTGCGTTTGGATTAGCAGGTTTTAACCTGCGTTATTACCCCGATTCATGGGGACGGTATTAGAATTTATCTGACTTAATAGTGAAATCAATGAGTGGATACTGTTTAAAAACATCCGTTAACCATTCTTGACCGTATTTCTCTAAATAAAAGTTGTAACTGGAAAAGGCGTACTTCTCCATTTGCCTCACATAACCGTGCTTTATCGAATTGTGATGAATATAATTGAATCGTCTCCAAAAATCTCCTTCTTGTCTAATACAGGTATCCCAATATTGTTGCCATACCTGTCGCCCTTTTCTTTTATCCATCTGGTTCAACTTAAACGAGCTTTTACCATTAATGATTTTAACGCAGGTGGCCAGTTCTTTACCGTATTTGAGACCTATTTCAATATGATAATGGTTGTCAAAAATTATCCAGGCATATAAATGACAGCAAGTATTTTCCGGGATATTCGTAATTGTTTCTAGAATAATTTCTTTTTTCTTGTTAGTATTAAAATAACAAATTTTATCTTTCGTGGAAGTGGTTACAAAGTAAATTGTTTCGTCTAAATACAGGTGCGGCGGCCGATGTAGGTCCTTTCTCATTTTATCACGCAGACTGAAGTCTGTTACTCCTTTCCCAAACGCAGACTGAAGTCTGCTACTCCTCTTCTTATTATTCGAATTCTATCTGGATAACCCCGAGGGGGCAGGCGGGTACGCAGAGACCACATAGGAGACACCTGTCCCGATCGAATTCCAACTTCCAGCTCTCTCTATTCATTGACAGTGCCTTCGGACTGCAGACAGCTATACATGCCCCACACGAGATACATTCCTTATCATCCAGTTTTATATCTTTGGCCAGCGGCTGGACATCAACTTTCATATCCTCCAGATATTTCAGTCCCTTGTTAATTCCCTCTTTGTTCCCTTCCAATTCCAGCACCATTTTCCCTTCCTCTTTAGGTGTGACCTGAGCGCGCAGTATATTTAGAACTAAATCGTAATCCTTAACCAGGCGATAAATTATCGGTTGATCCACCAATTCGGGAGGAAAAGTTAAAACTATTCTCTTTTTCGCCATCTAAACCTCCTTGTTGTTTACAAATTTGTGCCTACAAATTTTTCTAAGGTCTAATGTCTAAAGGCTTAAATTTCTCATCCAGTGGTAATCGCTGAATAGGCTCTTGTAAGAAGAACTTGCCCTTTTTAATCCACTCTTTCAGTATTCGAGCTATCTCTCTTGCTTTGAAAAGGCTGGAGAGTGGCGCGGTAGGAATTTTCCTTCCTTTTATTTTAATTTCGCCACTTTTTAACTCCTTATAACTTACTTTGCCTAGACTCGGTTTTTCTCTTCTGGGAACACTGTAGTCAACCACTGTAGTATAGATATCCTCATCAGAGATGGACACAAAATGTGCCATCTCTTCGTCGAGGATAGGAATAGGGATTCCAATCCCTACAAACAGGGTCACACCATACCTGTAGAAGATTGCCGCCTTTAAGAAATCGCGGCTCATCTCTTTCAAATTTCCTATCAGACACAGGGTCCCTGCAGGAGCTATCGGTATTTTGGTCTTCTTATCCCTCTTCTGGAGTGGATTATGTTGTGTTCCTTCCCAGGCGATGTAACCTTGCGTCCCCCCGAGAAATATCCTGGTCCCCACACCAATAGTGCGATATAACGGGTCATTAATTAAAGGGGAAAGCTGTGAACAATTACAATAATTTGCATTGCCGAAGTTGGGCAATAGAACGCCCATATATGTATAGATTGTTCTATCTGATGAGTTGGTAGCTACTGAATAATTTTGATAAGCATTCCTGGGATTGAAAAGGATTGCCTGATTGATAGAGCCTAAGGTAATGTAGGATTCGACTTCTTTTCTGGGATAACAGTCTGTTCCGTATGAAATAGCTTTGAGCTTCACTTTTTTGCCCGAAATTAAATCCTCAATCACATGAGCCCCACCATATTCCATCCCTCTGGTCTCGGAAAGCTCTGTCGCTCCAATATACGCATCAACTGCTGCTATCCCAGCATAAGCTGGAACATTGTTCAGCCATACTTTCTGCATCTTTATGGGCGGGTCAGTATGCCCGAAATTCAATAAAGCTCCAGAAGAACACATTGGCCCAAAGGTAGCTGTGGTCACTACATCTACTTCCTTGGCAACCCTTTTTCTTCCTTTCTCTCTTACGAGGTCGATAACCTCTTCAGCAGTTACCACCACGGCTTGACCCTTTTTAATCTTTTCGTTAATCTCTGCAAAAGTCTTAGCCATTCATCCCTCCTATTCAAATCTTTTAATTAATGGTTAATCTTCAACCTACCTTCTCTGATGTCATCGATTAGCTTCTCGTGTCTTGAGCAAAATTCGGGCTCGGTCAATTGGGCATTTATTACTTCCTCCTGCCAGTGTGCATTATAAAGCCTGCATTTATTGTCTTCACAAAAAGGCTCACCCGACATGTAAAAAAATAGAGTCTGTATGCAATAGCCTTTTATTACTTCAGTCAGCCGTGGGTCATCGTAGTCAATAAACTTCTCTTTGAATCTTTTTTTCAGGGTGATTGTATCAATTCCCAATCGTTTCTGTAAATAGAATTCCCTGGGCTTAGCTGGGGCTTCCACAATGCCCGTAGTGGAAATGATGGAAGGAAACCCATAAACGCTTACGCGGGCATGGTAACGACGGTTATTTTCATCCCATGTCCCGAATAGCTGGTCTGTAAAAATAATCACCAGGCAATGCCAGTTCCTTTCTTCCTCTTTTATCAAATCCTGATATAATGCCTGGAGTTTAAAGCCATCATAAAGTATGCCAAAACTCTTTTTCTCTGGATTTTGGAGTCTCCTTTTCTCGTATTCTACCTCTGCAACAAGTGGATGAAAATTGGATTGGTGATTCTGAAGGCCTCGAATTTTACATCTGGCCATCTCCTCAGCCAACTCTCTCAGGGATGAATCTTCCATTCCTCTCGTAGCCTGTGTAATGAAATTGCCTCTAACCTCAACCTTAGCACGACCCGACCTCTCTTCCAGATACCGGGCTATTTCCTCAATATCCAGAGATTGAGTATTACTACTATCGTAAAGGAAAATTTTCATTTCTCCTTCATACCCAACTTTTCTAATACGACCTCCGCGCCTCTCTTTCCAGAAAGGAGCATCGCGCCAAAAGTAGGCCCCATCCGAGGAAGACCATAAGTAGTCGCCACAGACATTCCCACTACTACAAGGCCGGGATAGGCTTCTCCAGTATGCTCCACTACGAGATTCTCAGACCTCTCCAGCCACATTGCTCCCAGACCCTTTATTTTTATCAGTCCCCTTTCTTCCAGTTTTCTCACTACCGAGGCATCGTGTCCAGTCGCATCTATTACTATTTTGGATTCTAATGCCACAGGGTCAACACAGGTAATTTCACGAGGTAAAGAAGATATAGGAGTCCAGTTAACCACGGCTCCGCTCACTCTACCTCCCTCCCGGAGCACAAGGTCGTCAAAAACAGTCATATTGGCAAACTTCACACCACTGTCGCAGGTAGCTCCAATAAGTTTGGAACAAGCATGAGGTCCATCTGCTACATAGAGCCCCTCACTTACCTCCTCATACGGCACAGCCAGTTCTTCCAAGACTTTCTGTGCAGGTCTTCTCACTGTTACTTTATTCATTAAGTAACCACCAATCCAGAAACCCCCACCAAGATAATTGTTCCTCTCTATAATCAAAACTTTAAGTCCACGACTCGCCAGCTCCTTTCCAGCCATTAATCCACTGGGACCACCACCCACAATAAGACAGTCACTTTCCACATACTCGGAAAACTGCTTGGCAAACTCATCTACAATAGCTCGAGTAACCTCTTTTTCTCCCACTGGTGCAAATAGTTTCTTTTCCATATTCTTCTCCTCTTTCTGACTGAGTTCTATTTTTCTTTCTGATAGATGGGTGACATACTCCTTAATCTTTCCACTATCTCCGGTAAGACTTTAAGAACATAACTAATATCTTCTTCACTGTTATCTTTTCCTAAAGTGAAGCGAAGCGAACTATGGGCTATTTCGGGAGAGATACCGATAGCCGTTAGAACATGAGAGGGCTCCAGAATACTGGAAGTACAGGCTGAACCACTGGAAGCACATACTCCCACTAAATCTAAACTCAGAAGCATGGATTCGCCTTCTACACCTTCCACGCTCACATTTACATTTCCGGGAAGCCTCTTTGTTGGATGACCATTAAGTCTACTATTTTTGATTCTCTTCAATATGCCTTCTATTAATTTATCTCTTAGATAGGTCGAGCGTTTCTCTTCCTCTACCATATCTTTCTCAGCGAGTAAACAAGCCTTCCCGAATCCCACAATTCCGGAAACATTTTCTGTGCTTGCCCGGCGCTTATTCTCCTGTTCACCACCATATAGAAAAGGGACTATCTTTGTGCCTCTTCTGATATAGAGAGCTCCCACTCCCTTGGGTCCATATAGTTTATGTGCGGACATTGCCAATAGGTCAACTTTCAATCTATCCACATCTATGGGAATGTGCCCGAGAGTCTGAACAGCATCTGTGTGAAAATATATCTTTTTCTCCCTGGCAATCTCTCCGATTTCCTCTACGGGTTCGACTGTCCCAATCTCATTATTAGCATGCATTACTGACACCAATATAGTTTTATCAGTAATTGCTTTCTTTACTTCCAGAGGGTCTACCAGTCCATTCTTATCTACGGGGAGATAGGTGACTTTAAACCCCCTTTTTTCCAGAAACTTGCAGACATTAATTATAGCATGGTGCTCAATGGAAGTAGTAATGATATGGTTTCCCTTCTCTTGATTGGCCCAAGCTATCCCGCATAGTGCAAAATTGTCAGCCTCTGTGCCACCGCTGGTGAAAACAATCTCCTCTGGTTGTTTAGCTCCTATCAGTCGAGCCACTTTTGCTCTTGCCTCTTCCAGAGCTCCTTTGGCCTCTCTTCCATAAGAGTAGAGGGTTGAAGGGTTACCGAAATCTTTACTGAAGTAAGTAGCCATAGCTTCGGCTACTTCTGGATGGACAGGCGTAGTGGCTGCATGGTCAAGATATATTCTTCTCATTATATTCTCCTTCCCATCTTAACTTGTATCCCCTTATTAAAATAGCCTCTTTAATCTTTCCCGAATCTACTCTCTATGCGAATGATTTTTGCTTCTCTGCTCTTTCCAGCCTTCAATCTCTTATCGTATCGGTAGAGGAGGTATAGAGCAGCAAAAAATCCTACTCCTGCAAAAAGAATGCCTGTCGCCTCCGTTCTAAACACCTTTACACCTAGAAAATATCCGGCAATTAAGCCAACCAGTGGAAAAAGATATATCAAAAATGCTGTCTTTAATACTTCCCTACTCTCCATGGAAACCGTCACTTCGTCGCCGGGACGGACTCCTAAAGAATCTTTTGCGTATAAAATTGGCTTATCTTCAGAACTCAACAAGCATATCCCACATCGGGCACAAGCAGAAGTCCGTTCCATTTCTACTTCAGCTACTCCATTTTCAACTTTAACTACCCTTCCTCGCTCTTCCATTTCAAACCTCCCTTTCGGGAGGACTCCAACATCGGAGTAGCGAAGCAAAGCTTCGCGATTATAATGCGGAGCTATCGCTCCGCTACTCCTTTTATTTAAAAAGGTCTGTGCTTAGATATCTATCACCAGTATCAACCAGTACAGTAACTACTATTTTACCTTTGCCCAGTTCCTTCGCTACCTGAAGCGATGCCCAAACATTGGCTCCAGAAGAGATTCCCACCAGTAATCCTTCCTCCCTCGCTAATCTCTTAGCCGTTCTCCTTGCATCTTCCTCACTAACTTTAATTACACCATCCAATAAGTCCTTATCCAGAACCTCTGGTATAAATCCTGGTCCAATCCCTTGAATTTTGTGAGGACCAGGCTTGCCTCCTGATAAGACTGAGCAGTCTTTAGGTTCCACAGCAATAATTTTTATTTCAGGATTCTTTCTTTTCAATAATTTTCCCACGCCGGTTAAAGTGCCACCTGTTCCTACTCCTGCTACAAAAGCATCTATTTTCCCCCTGGTCTGCCTCCAGATTTCCTCGCCTGTGGTCTTATAATGGATATAGGGATTGGCAGGGTTATTGAACTGTTGCGGCATAAAATAATCTCGGTTTCCCCTGACCAATTCCTCAGCCTTTCTTACTGCTCCCAGCATCCCTTGACTTCCAGGAGTGAGAACAATTTTTGCTCCATATGCCTGAAATAGTTGTCTCCGTTCGATACTCATATTATCCGGCATTACCAGAATTAGTTTATATCCTTTCACTGCAGCTACCAACGCCAAACCAATCCCCGTATTTCCGCTTGTAGGTTCAACAATGGTGGCTCCTCTTTTCAAATAGCCATTCTTTTCAGCTGCTTCCACCATAGAAAGGGCGATTCTATCCTTAACGCTCCCCCCGGGATTTGCTAATTCAAGTTTTGCCAGAATATGAGCCCCACCGGTAACCCCAATGCGATTCAGCTTAATTACAGGAGTGGAGCCAATCAATTCTAAAACATTATTTGCCACTCTAAGACTCATTCTTCCTTTTTTCCCTTTCTTCAGCAAATTCTTTCTCTATTTCTTTCTTTTTCTTCTCAACATATCTATCTATTTTACTAGTGATGCCTTCCAAATTCTCCAATTTACTCAACCTCTTCTCCAACAAATCCTGTCCTCTCAAAACAAGGCGAATAGCATCAGCCACCGGGTCTGGAAGTTTAGAGTGTTCCAGCGCTTGGATCTCTTTCCCGCTGAAACCCAGACCAATCCTTCCGGGTATTCCCACCACAGTTGCTCCTGGCGGCACATCGCTTAGAACCACTGACCCGGCTCCGATACGAGCATTGTCTCCAATTTTGATTGCTCCCAACAATGTAGCTCCTGCACCTACAACTACATTGTTTCCCAGGGTGGGATGGCGCTTCTTTTTCTCCAAGCTCGTCCCTCCCAGCACCACACCCTGATAAAGCAAACAATTGTTTCCAATCTCCGTAGTCTCGCCGATTACTACGCCCATCCCGTGGTCAATGAAAAACTTCCTTCCGATAGTTGCTCCCGGATGAATCTCAATTCCCGTGACCCAGCGACTAATGTGAGAAATTAAACGAGCCATCACATACTCTTTCCTTTTATAGAAGAAATGGGCAATCCGATGAAGCCACAAAGCATGGAGTCCAGGATAGCACAGTAAAACTTCAATAGAAGTCTTAGCTGCTGGATCCTTCTCAAAGACTGTGCGAATATCTTCTCTAATAGTTTTAAACATGTAACTTTTTCTCCTTAATCTCCCATTATTCTATTTAAAGACCGTAGCGGCAAAGCGCAAGCTTTGCCTTTAGCAGAGCCGTCGCTCTGCAGCTACACCCTATCCGTATTCCATTCTTTGTAGCGGCAAAGCGCAAGCTTTGCCTTCCTTTAGTCCCGATTCATCGGGACAGCTACAGAAATTTTTGGCAGTGGTCAAAGACCAAAAAATTCTTAGCGAGCGAACCAAATCCCGAGTATACATTCCTCAAATAATGAACAAACTATTCCTTTACCTTCTTTTATTAAAAGATAGTTTGTGAAGAACTATTGGAATTTTAGCCAAAAAGCGAGGACGACACTTTTTCTTCCAAAGCAAATCATTGTCTGACGATCCCGATGAAAATCGGGGGAGGAGTTTTGATTTGCGCCCTTGAGAGTCCGAAGCTTTTTGGCGTTAGGAAATTCCTCAAGTGATGAACAAACTATCTTTTAGTCTTTATCTTTCTTTTGTTTTTTGAGATAATCTTCTATCGCCAATTTCAAAGCATCCTCAGCCAGCATTGAGCAATGCATCTTTATCGGAGGTAAACCATCGAGAGCTTCAGCTACAGTTTTATTCGATATCTTGAGCGCTTCCTCAATAGTTTTCCCTTTAACTATTTCCGTAACCATAGAACTTGTGGCAATAGCTGCTCCACAACCGAAGGTTCTAAACTTGGCATCAACGATTATATTGTCCTTAACCCTAATATAAAGTTCCATGATATCTCCACATATGGGATTGCCTACATGGCCGACTCCATCGGGATTTTCAATCTCTCCTACATTTCTGGGATGCATAAAATGTTCCATTACTTTCTGACTATATTCTTGGGTTGCCATTTTGTTGCTCCTTACCCATAATAGACAATTTCAAATTTCAGATTACGAGCATAAAGCCCTGGGCGACCATAAAGGTCGCCCCTACGCGACAAAAAACATTACGGGGATAAACCCCTACAATCGAATTTCAGATTTCAAATTTGAAAGGAAAGAGGATGGACCAATCTGTGCTTTGAAAGTTTCATACCCTCTCTACATAAATCTTCTAACGTGGTAGAGTCCAGCACTTCATTTATCTTAATAGTTAATTTCTTCCATAAAATATAAGGAACACATGTAGAGATGCGCTTACATAAATCTTTCGAATTTTGCGGCTGGACACATTGTGCTGCAACTATAGGCCCCTCCAGGGCCCTAACAATATCACCAACTTTAATCCCTCGTGGCTGAGAGGTTAATAGATAGCCTCCCTTTGGACCACGAACACTCTTAATTAGTTTGGCATGCCGAAGACGGACAAATAGCTGCTCAATGTAATTCCTGGAAATTCCTTCTCTCTTAGATATGTCTCGGATAGAAACCGGCCCCTGGCCGTAGTGGATAGCAAGGTCGAGCATGCATCTTACTCCATACTCTCCCCTGGTAGATAACAACATAACTTTTTCTCCCTTGTACTTCTTTTTTAGAAATGGGCATTACATATCCGATTTTTTAACTATTTTTAAACTCTAAAATAATTTAACAAATCTGACTAATTTTGTCAAGTATAAAATTAAAACCCATTGATCGGTCACCCTTCAGAGTGACGGAAATTTTTTAGCTTATCAATTCCTTTCGAATTTTCTCTTTTTCGGGAATATTGTATGTCTTGAGGACAATTTCAGAAGGACCTTTTATGCCCAGACCCAATTCAACTGCTCTTTTGATTTGGGGTTGGTCCCAAACACTCTTCTTCTGGATTTCCTCAATAGTGCCCAGTGTCTTAAGTAACGCCAGTCCAGTAACATCATTAGCCACTAAATCAGAGGAAGCAATCACCAAACCAGGCTCAGCTAAATCTCCATGAGAAGGTCCTCCTGAAACGAAGACCTTTGTGCCATCCATCACCAGAAAGGAGGGTTTCCTTCCCAGATGAATCTCGCTGAGCATGCTACCAAAATAATCCTTCTCTCTTTCTTTAAGATGAAGAATCTTTCTGTCAGAAGGCGGTATCAGACCTACCCCATTCTTTATGCCCATAGTGAAGTCAGCAATAATGTGAGTTTTTGCTACTGGCAGGCTAATGACATGGTCTACCTCTCTAACTAAATCGGGGAAGAAAAAACCCTGGGTCCAATGGTAAGAATTTTCCGGATTAACTTTCACATAATCTCCTTTACCGAAAACGATTACCTCAGCACCTGCTTGAATAGCAGCCTCATATATGCCCACTTTCTTCATCGCCTTCAAAGTATCCCACCAGGGATTTGAACGGTCGGCGACGATTATTCTTTTGGGACCTTTCTCCCTGACCATCTTCACAACCTCAGACACTACCTCGGGATTGGTTGTCCCCGGATGCTCGTGGTCGGAATTAACATTTGGCTTGATCAACACAGACTGCCCGGATTTGATGAAATCTAAACCCCCAGCCAACTTTATAGCCCAGCGAACTGAATCGGCTACCGAATCACCTCTAGCCATACCCACCGAGACAACCGAATCCGTCTCCATCTTTCCTTTTGACTTCTGCCTTAAAGGAAAAAAGTTCCCCAGGAGAACAGTGGTTCCCAAGAGAGATGCTATTTTTAAGAAGTCTCTTCTAGAAATATTTTTTTCAAAAATATCACTCATAAGAATAACTTCAAGGTGCTTCCAGCCCCCCTTAAAAGAAGGACCAGGCTTACTATATTCAAAAGCGCCACCAACAAACAGACCGCTGGAATACCCAGAATCGGCAGAAGAAAAACGCTCACTAAAAGGGCACCTAA
>Ga0315310_10000626_pt1 | contig 22681 bp, 21 predicted proteins | sample TDP5_MG_FD_203630 | JGI IMG/M metagenome (GOLD analysis project Ga0315310, IMG submission 203630) | Freshwater sediment microbial communities from Lake Towuti, South Sulawesi, Indonesia - TDP5 | ecosystem: Environmental > Aquatic > Freshwater > Lake > Sediment | place: Indonesia: South Sulawesi...
AGTTGTTCCGCCTTTCATGAGAACCACGGGCTTTTTCTGTGAAATTTTTCGAGCTGCTTCAATAAACCTTTTCCCATTTTTGATTCCTTCGATATAGAGTGCGATTACTTTTGTTGCGGCATCCTCAGCAAAATAGTTGAAAATATCTGCATCGTCTACATCGATTTTATTGCCAAGCGAAATGATGCGAGAGACAGGCAGATCACGAGTCGCAAAATAGCGGACCATACCACCAGCAAATATGCCAGACTGCGCTATGAAGGTAATATTGCCATTGGTCTTCAAGCCCTTGAAATTTACATAGGAGGAAGTGAAATTATTTTGGAGATTGACAATCCCCATTGTTCCAGGACCTATTATCCGAATCCCAGTTTTTCTAACAATTTTTTCCAAATTTTCTTGCAATCTAATGCTTTCTCTTTCACCAGTTTCGGCAAATCCCTCTGTAATTATTACTGCCCCTTTAACTCCCATCTCTACACATTCACATAATGTTTTTGGAACCAAAGGTGCGGGAATGATGATGATCGCCAGTTCAACAGAATCAGGCACTTCTTTGATCGATGAAAACACTGTAAGACCAATTAGAGTATTTTCAGAAATATTAGGATTAATGGGATAAATTTTCCCTTTATATCCCAATTCCAAGAGATTCTTCAGTACGTTATGCCCGGGGCGTTTTTCATCGCGCGAAGCACCTATAATTGCGATACTCTTTGGGTTAAAAAAGAATTCCATAGCAAACGTAAAAAATTGAGAACTTTAAAAATTATTCTTCCATAGTAATAGAAAAAAAATGAAAATGAATAAGAAGAAAATTAGAATAAGCAGAAGATTCTTCGAATAAAGAATCCATTGGAGAGACGATTGTTGATATATTTAAATAAAAGAGATTATATTCTTTTTTAAATAAAAAGTATTAATATTTAGTCTAAATATGGATTAATACAGAGCATCTAACATTAAACAAACCTTATACAAAGAGTATTTATAAGAATGAACTTAATCCTGAAAGTATTTATTTCAATCAAATTAAAATCCCTTCGTAGTCGCTGTTTTTACTCCCTTACTTCGTAATATAAATCTCAAAATTGTGATAATTAAACAATATATTTGAATATTCTTGATATTTTAAATTTGAACATTATTCAAATTAATTGAACAATGTTTTTATAATTATTGAACAACAAGTTTTTTTACATGTTTAATTTTATGGAGTTAGTTGTTCAATGTCTAAAAAAAGAACTTATCCAAATAGTTTAATCCCTAAAAAAGAACATATTCATATCGTTACTGATACAAACCACAAAAAAATTCTTGGAAATTTAGGCGAAAAATATGGTTCAATGACCAAAGCTTTTGAATTTGCAATTGATGCTATTGCAAACGGGAAAGCTATCGGTTCCTGTAGTGAGTGCAGTACAAGAATAGAAGCCGAAGCAATGGAGAAGTTCCGGGAATTATTAAATATAATTTCTTTTACAGGAGAAAATATTCAAGAATTAAATGATTATTTCAGAGGAAGTCTTCCTCTCAGGGAATTAATCCTTCGATCCAGGCAAAAAGCATATGAATTCGGAAAGAAATACCATAATTTTCTTAATATCCCCTCCGAAAATACCTATGAAAATTTATTAGCGAGTTTAGAAGAATATAGAAAAAGAACACGGTTGTTTAAAGCAATAGAGGTGGACAAATATTCTAAGAAAATCATTGCGCGAGTCAATGATGTATTTAAAAATCTTCCAATTCTTGTGACTACTGGACTCATCGGATTTTTAGAATCTTTTAATTTCACATTTGATATCGATCTCTTTCAAGCAGAAATTATACTCAACTGGCTCAACCCTGAAATATATGCACTCGAGAAAGGGAGAATAGAAGAGAAAATACTCGCGTATATAGAGAATTCCGAACAATACATTAAACCATATTTACTTAAAAAAGGTTTGGTACTAGTTACTCCCGATTTGCTTGATTGGTTTATCCAAAATCTATTTGATTATCAAATTGTTCCACCTGAAATTTCTTATACTTTCGCAAATCTCACTGTAGGTGAAATTAAAGTAAAAGATGACCCTAACGAAATAGCCAGAAAGTGTGTCAATATCCTTAAAGGCATAAATATAGCTGATTCGGTTACAACGGAAATTGACGAAATCAATAAATCTTTTCATTTATCGATTTCATGCGTAAAACCTAATTTATGCAAATTAGTCTTAAATGGACTTATTCACATTTTAGCGAAATATGGATGGAAATTAAAGCAACAAAAGATTGAATATAGAACACTACAGGTAGTATTTTATTATGTGGGTGAGGAAGACCCTTCTATCCTTGAACCACTCTATATAAACAATTTTATGGCATACCAAAATCAGCAATTTGAAACTCTGCGCGTCGTATCTATGGATGAATTTGAAAATATTTCAGAGGCGCTCTATGAAAGAGATCCCAATACATTCAGAGAAATTTGCCATAAGCAAGGTATTAAAATCGGAAATGCTATAAAGCAATTAGCCAAAATTATGCCTCAATTCAGAGATATTGCGCTCCAAGTTATCCCACAATTACTTAAATCGCTAAGAAATCCAGAGGACATCAGTTATTTCTCAGAAAATAACAGTTTTATTATAATTTTAAAGAAAATGAATTTTCTTACACTGGAACGACTTGGGTCTATAATTAGTGGCGCAATGGAAACATTTGGTTATTCCAACGTAAAATCAAAGATTATTGGGAATAAAGTAACTATAGAATTTGTTCGTCCTTTTGAAATTGAAAAGATATTTCAAAAAGGTGAAGTAATTAATTAATCCGGTCTGCTAAGTAGATGTATTTAAACTACCCTAATTTTCAATTCAGTAGTAGAACCCTTTTTTTAAAGGTAAAATCTAGAATTTTCTCGAATAATCGAATAATATAAATATCTCTTTATTTTCAAAGATATTTAGAAGATTACAATGGAAAAAATTGAATAGAACTCATTATCATGCATTCTTTCATTTAGTATTTGAATTTTATTCAGGGATAAGGCGAGTTTTAATGAACTCTTCAACCAATTTTTTGAAGGCTTTATCCACATTTTCAGCGGTCTTTGCAGAAGTTTCAATGTAAGGAAGACCAATTGATTTTGCCAGAATTTCAGTTTGTTCCTGATCGACTTTGCGCTCAGCAGCCAAATCAATTTTATTTGCCACAATTACGCTTGGAATTTTCCCGCCGAGGAATTTACAGACATCGTAATACCAATTATGAACTGAATCAAGAGTTTCTGGGCGGGTGACATCGAACACAATCATAGCAATATCCGCTGCTTCATAATAACGATGGCGGACACTGAGAAAGCGAGATTGAGCGGCAATATCATAGAGAAGGAGCCCAACGAGCGTATCAGTTTCGGCAAAATAGTATTCTTTTTTTACTACTGAGACGCCAATAGTCGGTTTATAATCGACTGTGAATTTCTTTTCTGCAAATTGTACGAGCAAACTCGTTTTACCTACAGAAAAATCGCCTACAATAATTGCCTTGCATTTGAAATGATGGGAGGGCCCTTCTTCCATTGGTGCCTCTACGGAAACAGTTTTTGGAGAAATGGAAGCGGGGGTTGCGGTAATGGGGGGCTCAACGGCAATAATTTCAGAGGGGGTTGGCTTTCCACTGAGCGCATCTTCGAGTTTGCGGGTGAAAATGCGGGCATAAGGGCGGATGCCGCCTAGATCGACGTCTGGGGTGTTATCTAAGATGGTGGTGAGAATTGCATGCTCCAAACCAATAAAGTAGAATATATATTGCTCCGTTTCAATCATAGCATTTTTAAAGAGACCGGTTCCAAATTCGTTTTTTATCCGTTCGGATAATCCTTGGAGCACACCAGTTATCATGCCTACAGCATCTTCATCCTTCTGGATTTCCTCATTCAATACACTGGAAATAATGAGCCCTTCTTTATCAACAATAGCTGCCCCTTCGACCCGAAATTTCCGCAATTGTAAAATATTCAAATATTTTCGAAGCACATCCTCTAGAATTTTCGCCTTCGACACGCTTCTAATCCTTCTGATTTAATTTTTTACTATAATGTTCAAATTTTTCCTGAACAATTTTTATATATGATTTTCTAAACAATACTTGCGTAACTACTGAAATATTAGAAATATAATTAAGAATTATATTTGGATTTTTAATTAATTTTTGGTTTAGTTTTAAATTTTAAGATTTTGGAGAAAAACCTGTATGAGTGAAAAATTTGCGGAGAAAGCCCTAAAGAGCTACCAAAGCGGAGAGAAACATCTTGCCTCAGGGAAATATTCGAAAGCAGAAGCCGATTTTAAAAATGCTACAGAGTTCTTTATTAAAATAAATGAAATAGAACGGGCAGAGAAATGTAGTCTAAAATTATGTGAATGTTTTATTATTCAAAAAAGATACTATGAAGCTGCAGGAGCCGCTTTTCATGCTGCAGAATTAATTTTACGTCATAGGAAATATAAAGATGCAGTCAAACATCTTCAATCTGCGATTGATTTCTATGAAAAAGTGGATGCGGATATGGAAATATTGGAGATTTATGGTATCATTACCTTATGTTACCTAGCTCAAGGAAGATTTGATGAAGCCTTAACTGTGATAAAAAAGAAAATTGCTAAATCCACTTTACCAAATATTTCAAAAAATAAAATTATTCAATTCACAACGCTTATTTTAAATACTATTTTACAAAAGAATGCGCAGAATTTAGAGAAAATTGATCTTCAATTAAAAAAATTGAAGGTAGAGGAGGGGTATTTAAGCCTATTCAATGTAGCTCAGCGAATTGTGAATTATTATGTGGAAACAATCATTGCAATCACCACCGATTTAAAAGAGATTCGTGCTGGGGATGTCGTTCAGATTAATTTAATAGTAAAACAGCCTTCTACTTTAGAAATTCTGAATAGTGAAATAAATTTTGATAGAATTTTTGATCTTGTTAAAGAAAAGAGCATTACTCCAGATAATAGAAAAATATCATTTGAGCTACGCCCACGGATCCAAGGAAAATTGAGTGTTGGTCCGATTTCCTTGATCTGTAGAGTAGAAGATTTCCAATTCCCACTCAAAATTCAGAAAACCTTAGAAATTCTGCCAGGGAAACCAGAACTAGTGCTTGAATTTAATGCACTCGAGTTTTTAACAGAAGTGGGAGATCCTATAACTCTCATTTTAAACTTGAAGAACCAAGGCAAGGGTGATTCCATGAATCTTGTAATGAATATAACCCTTCCAGAAGAATTGCAGCTATATGAGGGAAGTCTCGAGAAAAAGTTACATTCCTTAGGACCGCGCGAGGATTTCCAATTTACATATCGAATTTTTGCAAATGCGCCGGTGGATACAACTTTTTCGGCTATGCTTACTTATGAGGATCTAGAAGGGAATAAAAATATGATTACGACGGATCCTATCCCTTTTGTAGCAAAAGGCTAACTCGAGATTATAAAGAAAATTAAAATTCAAACTGATCGGGTTTTTTCTCTTTTTTCTCTTTTCGCAATACATCTAATTCATTGGGAAGTATTTTTGGGGAGAGATCTTCCGGTGTTAGCCTCATCGGATCAAATGGAATGATTGGTTGTCCTGTATTTTGTTGAATATTCTCACGCCATTCTAAGCGCTTCTTCAAATAGGGATTCAAGTTGAATAAAGTCGCACTTATTAACGTAGGTGGCGTTACCAGACTGCTCCGATGGCAGATCGGGCAAATTTCATTAATGATTATAGAACCACAATAAGAACACATTTTCATTTTCATTCACCTATGTGTTTATAATATTTTCAAGAATTTAAAACTTAATCCCTCAAGCTATGCCCACAATGAGGACAGAAACGTTGCTTGGGTTCTAGTAGAGTTTTTCCACAGTAGGGGCATTTTGGAATTGAAAATCCAGAATCCAACTGTTTCTTTTGGCTCCAACAAAAAATAGGAGGAAGAAAAAGAAAAATGAAGAGTGGAAAGCCCGGAATTAAAATGAAAAGAATGACGCATAGGATAGTGATGAGTATAGAACTGATAAATACTATTATAGATTTAGAAATATGATTTCTCTCCTTTATATCAATCAATTATACGTTTTGAAGGTGGTTTAATTTTCGAGAGAACTATTACCCAGAAAAGATAGACCATTATGCAAGTGCCCACAATAAGGAACGTAATTATCAAATTGTTTAAAGTCAGGGTTAAAATTAGAATTAAGCCGATTATAATTATAATTAAAAGAATAAAAAGTTCCTCTTTGGGGGTTTTTCGGAGGGGCTCAATATTTTCGATTAGGAAATAAGATAATGTGAGGGCAAGGCAAATCCAGATACCGTGGGCTGTTAAAATTGCACTTAGACTGTTTAATTGGAAATAAAGGAGGATTGCAACTAAATATGAATATAGAGCTAAAAACACAGCAGTCACGAGTATAAAGCCCTTATTAGTAAAGGACAAAGGCGCAACTTGATAATCCACAATATAGAATGCACATATCCAAACTATGATACACCCGATTGCGGTTAATAAAATCGCAAGAAAATTTTCGAGGAAAAAATTTAAGATTATAGCAAGTCCGAATAGGAAGATGGCAATGCTAATACTAACAATAATATATCCATTCCTAATTTTTCCGAACATTTTGCATCGTCACCCATTATTTTGGTGGTAATTAAATTGTTATTATTTTTGTGGTAAATAAACTCCAAAATAGATCTCAATCAGTTTATAGGCGCCATAGAAGGGACGGACACTCCCGGCCCATTTAGTAATTTGTTTCTCATAAAATTGTTCAAATACCACCAGGAAATTTTCCAATCGTTCGCGAATATCAGAAGTCTCCTTGTCGGCTATAACTGCCGCATTAACATTTTTGCCGTATTCAATCAGAATTTTCACATCTTCGTGATCAATCGTTTTCAACCTTTTCTCTGAACGAATGCTCTCCCTTATTAAGGATCCTACTGCAGATAATGCGCTAGTGATAAGATCTACGTCTATTAGGATATCTTTAAAACTCATTTCAAAAAGGCATCGTCCATCTTTGGAAATTACATAAATGCCTTTGACATCAACCTGTTTCGCAATCGCTTCTGCTAAAGGTTCTGTGGTAAGAATTATTGGAATCATAGCACATAAGATGAGAAACGTGACAATAAGGGCGATATTAGCAACGGGTAAGTTGGTTGTAACGGGTTGAAGTAAGTTACTAATTAGTATACCAATGTTTGTGGCTATAAAAAAGAGTGCAATATATTTACCTCTATTGCCAGGTGAAGTATAATCGGATGGGATGACATAATCGAAAACATTGGCAAATCCATTTCCAATTCCAAATAAAATCCAAATAATAATAAGAACTGGTAGCAATAATGCAAATTCTTGGGGAATAATTCCCCAAATGGCGAATCCTAATCCTAAAATTAGGTATAATGAAAGTATCATTGGTTTTCTGCCCCAATCCATAAAAAAGCCCCCAATCAAGGCAAAAATAGAAAGGAGTGGAAAATAAGAAACCATTTTTATTGGGTTAAATTCCGAGGGGGCTTCATGGAAGAAAAAAATTTGGATAAAGGGTAGAGCAATTAAAAATAGAAGGAAAGAAAACGTAAAATAAGCAAAAGATTTATGCTTGAGAACTTCTTGATAGGAAATGGGTTCTATAGGTTTCGAGGCTTTTTCAGGAATAAAGACTGACTTATATAAAATAAGAAACAAGGCGAGACCTATTATTAAAGTTAGGGGGAGGATAAGGGGATATAAAGAAGGATAAGGAAATATAAAGAAGAAAACTGCAAAAGAAATGCCATAGCTAAGACCTTGCAACTTGCCGCGCTCCTTTGGGAGGGTAATATCTGCAAAATAAGTCCCTATTGCGACTACACTTATCCCAAATGCGATTCCAAGCAGCAAGGAGATTAAAATACTATCAATATTAATTAAAAATAACTTGTAAGTATTCAGATAATTTAAAGTAAAACCGCCTATATAAAAAATAAATCCAATTAGAATAAATTTTCTATGACTGAAGGTATGATCAATTGATTTTCCGATAAATAAACTCAGAAAAATCGCTGGGATTAAAAAAATACACCAATATAGGATAGAAACCAATTCAGGAGGGAAAAAATGATTTTCTTCAATGAAATTACCAATTATAAGAACAGACCCTTGCCATCCCATAACGTTCGCAAAAAAGATGAAAAAATATGATAAATATTTGGGATGAGAAAACTTCTCCCAGAATGATATATTTTCCATTGAAGATTCCACCTAATCTAATTATTTAATTTTTGATTAATATTCGGTAAAACTTTGCACTGTCTCCCAATCAAGTCGTTTCACTAATTCAATAATTAGTTGAACCGCGGCATCTAAATCAGAGAGGGCAAAGGTGCCGGTATGGGAGTGGATATGCCGGGTTGGAATTCCTAAAACGATAGAAGGGCAGCCGCCTCGTGAAACATGGATTGCCCCCCCATCTGTACCACCTGCTGCGCTCAATGTCAGTTGATAGGGAATTTCACATGTTTCCGCGGTCTCTATCACAAATTTTTTTAAGCTTGGATTCGGAATCATCGAGCGATCGAAGGTATAAATTGCCACACCTTTCCCCATTTTGGTGGGGGGGGTCGTATCTTTCATCCCGGGAAGATCACCTGAAATTGCGGTTTCACACACTATTGCAATATCGGGATCGGCAACCCAAGCCATAGTCCGGGCTCCACGTGTCCCCACTTCCTCTTGAGTGGTCGCAGATCCAATAATAAGATTAGGATGCGTTTCTTCCTCTTTCAATTTCTTACAAGCTAGAAGGGCAACACAGGTTCCTAGGCGATCGTCAAATGCCTTTCCCATAGCTATCTTATTGTTATGTAATAGAGTAAATTCACTGATTGGAACAATGGGATCACCAATTCTAATTCCTAATTGCTCCACTTCATCATTTGAAGTACAACCAACATCGATAAACATGTCTTTCATTTCAACTACCTTTTTACGTTCCTCTGGACTGAGTAAATGGGGCGGTTTTGCCGCTATGACGCCCAATACATCGCCATTGCGAGTCCGAATACGTACTCGGTGAGATAAGAGCACTTGATCGAACCAACCCCCTATATCAATGAATTTAACGAATGAATCAGTAATTCCACTAACACAGAACCCAACCTCATCAATATGTCCAGGAAGTACAATTTTCGGTCTTTCGGCACTACCATAAATAGTATACATGAGCGAGCCAAGTTTATCGATTCTGATTTCATCAGCGAACTGTCTAACTTCCTCTTTCACAATTTTAAGCGGTTCGCTCTCAAATCCTGAAGGGCCAAACGCGTTACTTAGCTGTTCCAATAAACTGATTTCAGTATCCTTCATAAGTCAGACCTAATTTAATTCTCATTAAAATAATTTTTATAAATAATCTTTGCATTGTTTTATTATAAGAGTATTTCCAAAATATTCGAGGTGAAATTGAATGAGTGCTGCACCCAAATTTATCTTTGAATGTCTAGAAGAGAATTGTCATAGTCGTAAATGCTGTAATCGGGATCCAGTAATGGTGTATATAGAGGATATCAAGCGATGGACTATGGATCAGACGCTTAATATTGTTTTTGCCAATCTTGAATATTCGCCAGAAGCGCGTTTTCCAATGATCATCTTGAAGAAATATCCGAATGAAACGCTCTGTGCAATGTTCAATAAAGAAACGAATAAATGCAATCTTTATTATTCTAAACCGATTAGTTGTTCAACCTATCCGCTTGGATTTAATGGAAATTCCTTTTTTGTCATAAATAAAGAATGCGATGGGTTAGATCAAGGGTCAATGACGAAAGAATCGCTCAAGGAAATCCGTGATCGCGCAAAATTAGATTTTGAGTGCCGGACCCAAACCAGTGCAACGCTCCCGCTGCTTAACCTCTTATTCATGCAATTCATGCAAAAACAATCGCAAGAAGCTTTAGGAAATTTAAGTGAAGAGGATAAGAAAAAATTAGAAGAAATTCTCTCTAAAGAAAGAAAATCAGCTGCAGAGAAAAAAGAATCCACTGAAAGCGAAGAAACTTCTGAGAACGAAGAACCTGCCGCAGATGAAGAATCCCAATAAGGGAATATGAATGAAAAGGAACATTTTTTTCCCGTCTGATCATTTAAAATTGGAAGGGGTATTATATTATCCGGGAAATCAAAATAAGTTACCTGGAGCAGTTGTGTTACATCCGCATCCGCAATTTGGCGGTAGTATATATAATAATGTGGTTGATGCGGTTTGTGAGAAACTTGAGACTTCAATGGTCGCCTTAAAATTCAACTGCCGAGGAGTAGGGCGATCGGAAGGACAATCGACGGGAGGCAAAGAGGAAGGGAAAGATGTTTTAGCGGCAATTAATTGTTTGAAGACTAATAAAGCAGTTGATCCGCAAAAGTTAATTTTTATAGGCTATTCGTGGGGCACATTCGTGGGATTACCGGTCACCTACAATAACCCCGATATAAAACTCCTAGTGGGGATAAGTTGCCCTCTTGGAATGTGGAACTTCGATTACCTACGAGAATGTGATAAACCTAAGCTAATGATTGGAGGTGCCTACGATCAATTTGCCCCAATAGATAAAATAAAACGACTATTTAACCAATTATCAAAGCCAAAAGAACTTTTTATTCTTGAAACGGACCATTTTTATGCAGGTCAAGAAGCAAAGATGGCAGAGAAAGTATCTGAATTTTTAAGAGGATTCCTTTAAGGAGATTTAAAACAAAAGCCGGAGTGTTCGAGAAGTTTTTCTACTATAAAAGTCTAGAATTTTTAAATCGCTATGACAATTTTATTAGTGCATATGGAAAAGATATTGAGGTAGAATGCTTTGAATGGAATCCTTCTATGCAAGTTCGATGAAGAGAGAGGATATGTTCCAGTCAAAGTGTATCCACCTCAAGTACGCAAACGTGCCAATGAAACAGTATTTAAGGAAATTGCGAGAAATAGTATTGGATTTGGAACCCAAGTCGAATTTCAGGCTTTTTCTTTAGCAGGGATTAATTGCCTAGCTAAACGGTTTTCAATTCCTCTTCCTGAAGCAAGAGGAGGGGCTGAACTATATGCTTTAGTAGTTTTTTCTGAAGATAGTGAAAATTTTGATAAAGAATTGTTAGATATCTCAATAAAGAATTTAATGGCGAATTGGGAAGCACGTTCAGATATTATAAAGGAATGTTACTATAGTTTTATACCCAAGAAAGAGTCAGCCAGTTCAGCTGCGGATGCTATCTCGCCTATTGGGACTCCAGCAACAGAGAGACCAGCACGCCCTGTTTTGCCAAAAGAACTTTTTACAGAGCAAAAAGGATTCTTTGCAGAAGGATATACGCTAACTCGGAATTTATGTATGGTGGTTTCTTTTGTTGCATTATTCTGGGTATTTTATCTAAATTATAATTTATTTTCTTTTTCCTTTATGTTATCTTTAGGCATTTTTCTATTTTCAATTATTTCAAAGAAAGATAGGACCTTACGAATTGTGCAAATCCTTCTGTTGGGTTTCATTTTCCTATTATTTTTCAAATTATTTTTTCAAGTAATTGGGGATTCTAGTCCTATTGCATTTCTCGGAACTTTTCCTGATTTTACAAGACCAGATTTAGCCTTACTAAGTTTTGTTGGTGGCATTTTAATATGTTTTGGATTAGATCGTGGAGTAGCAATTGATAAATTGAGTTTTATCATCGGAATAGTGGGTATAATCTTTCTAATTTTGTTCTTCCTCACTTCTGTTTTCCAGATCATCATTACATATTTTGAAGGTTTAATATGAAGATTATTCTCTTGGGCACGGGGACCACATTTCCCCATCGCTTTCGAAATGCCTCTGGATTAATTATTCAAATCAACGAGCAGATTGATGCCCAATTCTTATTGTTTGATTGTGGTAATGGGATTTTAAGGCAAATTGAGCGTGCTTATATAAATTTTATGCAAATCAAGGATATTTTCATAAGTCATCTTCATGCAGATCATGTTAATGACTTGCCAGTCCTGTTGAAAGCGAATTTAATGCGTAAAAATCCAGGAATTATTAGAATATATGGCCCTTCCTCTATTAGGAAAAAATTGGAAATCTGGCTTACAGAAATATATCCTTATCTCGATATAGTCCTAAATCAACTTGAAATTCAAGAGATTACTGGCGGATTATTGATTGAAAATCCAGGATGGCAGGTCCAATGCATTCCAGTGCGCCATGGAGTTATAGAAGCCTATGGATTTAAATTCATTGCTGGAAAGACAGTCGTATATTCAGGTGACACTGGGTTCTGTGAAGAGTTAATTCAAGCTGCAAAAAATGTAGATATATTGATTCATGAATGCTCTTATCCGACCCCCTTAGGATCAGAGGACCATACAACCCCCTTGGAACTCGGTCAAATTGCCCAACAAGCTAATGTCCGGAAGTTGGTCTTAACTCATTTTTATCCCATTTGTTCAGGTCGCGAACGAGAACTCTTAGGAGATATTAGAAAAAATTTCAATGGAAAAATCGTTTTTGGAAGAGACCTATTAACAATTAAACTCGATAAGAGTATTTAACTTTATTTTAACCTATATAGGGCTGTTGTTTTTCTTGATCATCTTGTTTCTTTTGCATTATTTCTGAGTATTCTTCTAATCGCTGATCGAGCTGACTAATTTTCTGATCTAATAAAGTTTCATCGATATTAAGATTAAAAAGAGCATTTAAGACTCGAACTAGCTCCTTACTAGCCGCAGGATCGATTTGTAAAAGAGGGAGAGTATCTGCGAGAATACTTACGCCGGGAATATCATAATGAATAGCACTCCAAGCCGGTATTATTCCGTTGGCGCCGCTGATGTATCCACCTTTTAGAATTACGGTGGAGTGAGTAGAAGACCCTAAGAAGAAATCGATCCATTCTTTGTCTGTAGAAGAGACATAGACTTTTCTTTTATCATTTATCGATTCCGGGACGAAAGCGCCCATACTCACAATTAAATATGCATCAAATTCCTTACAGAGATTGCAAATGTAATCGGATAGTGTATAGATCCCTAAAGAGGTAGTTGGCTGATAATCACCGGTCATAGTTATTAAATCATGCTTTTGGGATTCTGGTGCTTCATTGATATGAATTACAATTTTCGGCATGTTAATCTGCGCATCATTAATGATCACATGTGGCGGAAGGTCATGATAATAAATTTCTCCATAAAGCTTACTTTTCAAGCTGTTTATGATACTTAGAGCAGCCATTTTCCCTACTAAGGCGATTCCCGGCATCCCAATCAAGACAATAGGACTTTTTAACTTTTGGGGCGCCATTAACTCTTTTAACTTAATCATTTTAATACACTCTTACTTAAGAACATGAATTAAAATATTTAAACATTTGCAACTTAAAATGGCGAATTGAGATTCGGGGGAAGTTCATTTTTCTTGTAAGCGTCAGATTGCTTAGTCCACTGGAGGAATTCATCGGAGGGCGGATCATTGGCGTAAAGGTTTTTCCGGATAGCTTCTAGAATTTCAGTTGGTTTTTGGGAAAAATCGGCAGCGGTTCCGATCCAATGGTTTGAAGTCTCAGCAATGTTATATATGGGCGCTAACCATTCAGCCCAATGGATATCACGTAATAAGTGATGATCGATAATGATAGAGGAAATATTCTCTGTTAAATTAAGCAAATTCGTTTTTGCTTGCATTAAAGTCTTTTCAGATATTCGAAAGCCACTTAAATAGAGCGGAGGCCCACCTATATATATTATAGTAGGATTTTGAGTAAAAAAATAACTTAAAGTTTCTGTAACAATGGGTCCCTGCACTTCTGCATGTAGAAAAACTTCATCTTCATATCGAATGCTGCAGGAAACTGTGAACCCTTGTTTGGAATCTTTTTCTCCATGGGGGAGCGGGTTTGAAATTTGAATGAGAGTATTTCCAAATTCAAAGCGTTGACCATCAGCCCATATGAGATTCTTTGCATACTTTTTAGCAAATCTATTGAAAAAATAACCGCGTTGGCGTTGATTGGCATTGATATGCTCTCTGAAATCTTTAGCCAAAATAATTTTATCAGTATAAAGGCGTTCTGCTAATTCCCTATTAGAGAGAATGAAATGATAATCAGTAAACGAGGGTTTTAAATGGTCATAATGATAGTGCGAAATTGTAAGAAGGTCTGCGTTTTTGCAAGCCTCAATTAACCTTTGATTAGCCTTATAAAGGGCTAAATATTCTTGTGGGTGAGGATCCAATCGTTGGCGTGGTCCTAATGAGCATCCAGGATCAATTACAAGAGAAATATCACCTGTTTTTACATATACACACATCGAGCGAACGCCAAAACTCTCGGCAGCAACTGGTTTAATCTGTATTTTTACCATGGAAGCCATCAAATACTTTAAAAAATTAGGAGATTTTCAAGATTTCGAGCAGTTTAGGGGTAATTTTAGCAATTTCTTGTTCAACCTTATCGATAGATAAACGCACAATAGAAGTAGCGATAAAAAGCGAAATGAATTCATGAATATCTTTTAATATAATATATTCCTCATCCAATTTAAAAACCGTAATTTCGATACTTTTTGAATTTAAAAAGCCTTTTTCTTGAAACTGGTTAATTAAATCTTTGGCTGTATTAATAGGATAAATAAGTGTTTTGATACTTAAATACTGAAGAAAATCACTTGCCTCTTTATCTATTAATTTCGTCTCAATTTCGGGGGCAATTGAGGAGGCAATTTCGAGCCCGTCCTCTTTGTTTATAAGCATTGCCAGTTTAGCATTAAGCCGTGCAGTTAATCCATCGGTAATTTTCTGTAAACTTTTCATCCGGAGCGTTTCCGTTTTTTCGATGAGATTATTTAAAATTCTGCAAATAACATTTCGCGCGGTCTTACTCTTCACGGAAGTGGTATATAAAGTGACGCCCGCTAACGGACCTTGTTCGGTGAAATAGTCTTTCAGCTCAGTTTTAGTGATTTTATCTTTCATATCATACTTATGGGCAAGCACATATACCTTAGCATCTGGTGAGAACTTTTTAAGAGAATTATAAGTTTTTAAAAACCAATAACGGGATTCATCTAACCGCTCTCTATCATGGACATCAACCACCCAAAACAAGATCCGCACATTTGAAAAAATCGTTCGTTCCATAGTCTCATTGAAATATTCTTCTAAGAATTGTTTTTGCCCGCCACAATCAAAGATTGATATTTCCACTAACCTTCTATATCTATATTCATCAGTATGAACCCCTTGTGTGGGTGGTAAATTTTCCAGCTCCTCAAACTCCTTTCCTTCTAGGACGTGCCGAATTAATGTGGTCTTGCCCGCATTGCTTAAACCTAATAAATTAATTTTTAACACCATAATAGTACCCATATCATATCTGTTGAACAATCTCTTTTATAATCCCAAATATTTCAGATAAATTAATCAAATTCCTCTTTATTTAATTAAGGCAAATAAAATTTTTTGTTTAAATGAGGACTGATTAACAATGGCTCTTGAACCTCTAATCACGAAACTGAATCAGAACTTAAATACAGCTAGGGAATCGCTCAGGACACAATTGTTAAAAAAAGTGAAGCAACTATCGGAGCATATTGAAAATCCAGAACTTCGAGACGAACTAGAAAGACTAGTAGACGATTTCCTATCTCAATTTACTTCAGTATATGAGGGATTTATCTCCTATATTGAAGACGAACTACCCGATATCGTGATACAACCTAAATCACCAAAGCCTAGGAAAAAGACAGTTAAAAAAGAGAAGCTAGAAAAATCTGAGAAACCAGAATTCGTTCGTCCAACCTATGTCCATCGCGCCTTCACGGAGGATGGTTTGCGCGTTTCAAAAGAAGCCCGTCCTATGCTTATGGATATTTTGAACCAAACTATTAAGGACGATATCGACCGGATTAAAAAGCAAATTCCTACCTTCCAGAAGGGAGAAAAAGAAGGCGAGAAAAAGCGAATTACCATTAGAAAGGAAGATATATCAAAAGAAAAGCTATACAAGGAACAACCAAGTTTCGAGCGAGAATTGGATAATATACCTCTGGATGAGATTGATCCAAACTACAAAGTGATAATCCTGTTACGTCCCGTATCTTCAGAAAATAAGAGTGTAATTTTAGATGAATCTGAGTCCTGAGGATTGAGCTAAAAAAAGAGATAAAAAATATTAAATTTAAGAGAATGATTCAAGACAATATTGATAAAAAAAGAAGAGAATTATTCTTCTTCCTCTTCTGCTTCTTCTTCTTCCTCTTCTTCCGCTTCAGCTTCGAGTTTTTCTGTATGAGTATCGACTACTTTTTTTGTATCTGGGCTGACAATTATAACGAGTTTCTCTTGATCTAACTCTTCAAGTTCTACAACCCAGAGGGCTTTGGGGGGTGTTGCTTTTGTCGTTACTGTGGCATTTGGATGTTTCTTAATCCATGTTTCTGTATCCTTTGGCTTCATCTTATCCACATTCCAGACACATTCCGGATGTTTTTTCTCAAAGTCTTGGGCTTCTTTTGAAGCAGAGGCAATCTCTACTGCATCATCTTCGCTAAAAGGCATTTTTCATACCTCTCCAAAATTTCTTTTAAAAATTTTTATGAAAAGTTGTTTAAAATTTTTTCTTGTTATCCTAGTATCCCTCATTGTATCTATATAAACAAAACATTTTCATATGATATTATTCAACAGGGTGGAGATTTGGGATTCAGAAAATTTAGCATCTTGGAATAGGTAATGGGGCTGAAATGGGGAAGCAACGGAATCTAAAAATTCATCTATAACTGAAATATGGTCTAAACGATATTCGCCTAAGCCATTTAAACCTGCACAGTGAATATATTGAATATAAAATGGATTTATTCCAGCAATATAAGTGGCAACGGTATCTGCTGCGATGAAATCAGTACTGGCAATGATTAAGTTAAGATTTTAATTAAAATTAGAGCGCTAACGGAATGAGGCGGGAATATATATGTAAATTGACTGGAAACAGGTGAAAATTCTTTCTGCTGGATTTTGACCTCATCTTTTTTCTCGAAATTATTGTAAGCAGAGTGCGTGGGTCCATTCAATTCATAAATTTGAGCAGTAGGTTCCGGCTCGAAATCATTCAAGGAAATAATAGTTGGAAGTTCGTGGGCATGATGCCGATTAATGCCGATAATAATCAATCGATCTTTCTCCTGATTTGTAGTTACTGAACATCCAAGATATGGGATCTCAGTTTGAGCGATATTTCCATATTTAGCATTAACCCTTTTCTCGCAAGTTATAGAAGAAGAAACCAGATATCGTTCAGCGTGGGTTGAAAAGAGTTGAAACGCGAGATAGATAGGATTATGGTAAAGATCGGTGGAATTAGTCACGATTAAGGGAATAACATTGACAAGTTGGGCGTAATTAGCCATTTTCACACTATTTACATGACGATGGAGAATTTCGAAAGTGGAAGCAGCAAATAGTCCATCACGCAACGTATAATACCCCTCATAATGTTGGCGCATATTCCACCAAGGACCCCATTCATCTAAGACAATGGGAATCACCTTTTCTTGCCCCATCACCTCTCTTATCGAATCTTGTACCCATTGAATACGCCGCTCAATTTCAAAGGCCCCGGCAACAATATTGTAAAAATCTTTGACTTGATTTGATAGAGTGACCACTGCTGTGCCTGGAATATAAACATGTAGTGAGAGATAATCGATTTTATCTCCCGCAATTTCAAGGAGCTGGTGATTCCAATTCGGATATGTCCAATCAACGCCTACTGCAATGAGTTTGATAGTTGGATCAATATTACGCATTGCATGAGCAAATTCCAAATATCGATGGGCATATTCTTTAACAGGAAGAAATCCTTTCTCCCAAACCCCAAAAATTTCATTAGCAATACCCCAAAGTTTGACATTATAAGGGGCAGGATGCCCATTTTTTGCTCTTAATGCGCCATATTCGGTTGTTTCATCGCCATTCATATATTCAACCCATTGGGCAGCTTCTTCGGGTGTTCCTGACCCGAAATTTACATTAATGTAAGGTTCAATACCTAACTCATTGATAAATTGCATGTATTCATCCGAGCCAAAATGATTATCATGGTTAGGCCCAATCTTCGGCCCAAGAACATGCCAATGTTTGTTCTTTTGCTTTTTCCGTTGGTTTCGTGGGCCTATCCCCTCTTTCCATTCATATACATCAGAAAAACACCCGCCAGGCCAACGAATAACGGATAGGTTCAAAGCACGAAGTTCATTGACCACATCAGATCGTAATCCCCCATGAATTAGTGGCACATTCGTGTTATATTCATCCCATATTCCACCATAAATAGACTTCCCTAAAACTTCGATAAAACTCCCATAAATTCGGGGGTCAATTTCTGCTTCGATGATCTCTGGATTTATTACGAGCGTTGAGGAAGCAGGAGGAGGACCTGAGGGTTCTTTAAGCTCTTTAATCTCTTTATTTACCTTAAATAAGCCAAATGGCTCAACAATAAAGCGAAACGAAAGCAATCCTAAACCCAGTATTAACTTCGATTTTAGCCAATTCACCATAAAAATACCTTTTTTTCTATTTTGGTCTAATTGTTATTTAAATTGATTTTCTTAAAAAATATTATAATTTTTTGACTAATCGGAATTTTCTTAAAAAAAATTCACCATATTCCCGTTCTGCTAAGTAGATAAAAGTAGTATCATTTCGGTACTTTTAGGTACTTGGCTTAGCCCTCGAATGACGGTTTCCTTGAGTTCACGGAAATCTCCGTCCGTCATCGTCATCTGGACTCCTTCCGCGGGAACGGAGCTCTTTCCCCTCACCTACAAATTTGAAGCCTGTAGCGATTTACATTTCAACCCATTTTATTAATATTCCCTAAAAATAAAAGGATTTTCTCATTTTGATTAAAATTCTGCCCGAACATTTTGAATTAATTTTTTGGTCTGATGGTTGCGCAGGCCATAAATTTTGCCCGAAAAGGAGGTAATAATTGAGATTCTAAATCGTGTATTTGATTGTGTGAGGAGACACGGGAATAAAGGATAGTGTTTTTAGGTATTGGAGTTTTCTGACCTAAAATGCGATTAATTTCCGACCGAGAGAATCGATGTTCTCCTCCAAGTGTGCGTATACTTTGAATTTTCTGGTTTTTAAGCGACATTTTTATGGTTTGAATGGAGACACCAAGGTATTTAGCAGTCTGTCCAATGCGATAATACTGATCTTCCATCGTCAATCGATTATCTAAATTTATCTAAACGTATTTAAACTACCTTACTTTTCAATTCAGTTCCGATCCCATAATCTATTTCTTTTTGTAATATATATATAGAAATTATTCGAATCTTTAATATTATATTCGATTTTCGAGTTCAAATTAAGAAAATCTAAAACTCTTATTATTTCGCTTGAATATATTAAAAGTAGGTGTGAAACTACAATTTAATAGAGTAAGAGATTTAAAAATTCTTATGAAATTCGTTAGATAATTGGATTTCCTGCTCATATGAATTTTTTTGAATAGAAAGAAAAACTATAAAACCAATATCATTCTATCGTAGAATCGTATATTTAAAAAGCAAAATTAAATCGGTTTTTCATAGCAAAAAATTTGGTGAGAAAAAACAAATCAAAGAAAAAATTTGGTGAGAAAAAATGGGAAAATTAGATGGTAAAGTTGCAATTATTACCTATGCAGGCGGTGGCATTGGAAAAGCCGTTGCTGAGAAATTTCAGGCAGAAGGCGCAACTATTATCGCTCAAGACGCTGATGAAGCAAAGCTTGAAGGCATTCCAGGAGAGCACTTTGTCGGAGATTTGACATTAAAAGATGATGCCGATAAGCTCATTGAATTCGCAAAAGAGAAAGGCGGAGGCAAAATCGATATCCTCTTCACTAACCAAGATTTTGCAGAGGAAAAGAAGAAACTTACGGATTTAACTTCTGAGGAATTTAAGAACATTATTGACCTCGATCTAAAAACGATTTGGCAAACCTTAGCCGCTATCTATCCTGTAGCTAAAGAGCAGGAGGCACTTAGAGTAATCTTTCTAGGGAATAGTGCTGGAGCCGCAGGCGCACCAAAACTCGTCGCTTACTCCTCTGTCAAGGCAGGACTTTACGGTTTAACTAAAACGGTAGCCAAAGAATGGTCACGATTCCCCGGGGTTCGCGTTAATATGGTCAATGCGGGCGCGATAGAATTCGGAGAAGGTTATCCTAGTCAGGGCGAAGGAAAAACTGTTGCAAAAACGATGCCAGCATTTAGTTTCAATAATCCTTTCAATAACGCAACTGCTACGCCCCAAGATATTGCAAATGTGGCGCTTTTCCTTGTCAGTGACGAATCTAATGCGATTAATGCTGCAACAATTGATGCACATGGAGGAATTTATACTGTTTCGGGGTGAGTGAATATGGTTGATAAATTAAAAGGTGAAAATGCAATTATTACGGGCGCTGCCCAAGGAATTGGAAAGGCTATTGTTCTTCGCTTTGCAGAGGAAGGAGCCAATGTATTGGTAGCAGACTTAGATACGGATAAGACCGCTGAAACTGTCGCTGAAATTCAGGAAAAATATCCTGAGATCAAGGTCACATCGATTTCTGGTCGTGAAACTGGTGATATCTCTGTATATGCAAATTGTGAAGCTGCAGCCGCCCTAGCGAAAGAAGAATTGGGAGGCTGTACAATCCTTATTAATAATGCGGGTCTTACACTGGATAAACCAATCCATACGCTGAGCGAAGCTTGGTGGAATGTTGTTTTGAATGTTGTCCTCCTCGGATCTTTTAATATGATCAAAGCTGTAGCTCCTATAATGAAAGAACAGAAGTATGGTACTATCTGGAATGTCTCGAGTGTTGCAGGTATTAGTGGCAATGCTACCCAGATTAACTACGCTGCTGCTAAATCTGGTTTAGTTGGGCTCACCAAGGCCTGCGCCAAGGAATTAGGTGAGGATAACATCGCGGTGAATGTCGTTGGATTCGGTGGTGTTTTTACCCGTTTGACCATGCCTCACGAAGAAATTGAAATAATGGGTCAGAAAATGGCCGAGATGAAAGCCTTTTCAGGAAAGGATCCCGAGCAAATCAAAAAACTCACAAAAACTATGCAACCAATGGTCAAGAAACGTGCTGATCCCATCATGCCTACGGATGTTGCTGATTGGTTCGTGGCGGCTTGCAGTAGAGATTTCCATTATATGACTGGGCAATGGATGATTTATGCCGCTGGCGGAGTAATTTAAATTCAATTCCCTTAAAAGGGGACCTATCTCTTTTTTTATTTTTCCTTTTTTTAATTATTTGGAAAATCCTTTTTTACAAAGTAGTTGCGCTTATATAATTTCTTGATTCAAAAATTTTTGAGCATAAAAATTCAGAATTCTCAGCAGAAGTTCTACTTTTATTGATTGGAGGGCTAAATCATCTAATATCAAGTTTTCTTTCTCTATTTTATTTTTAATAGTCTGAATTAATTCTTCAATTTCTAATGAATTTAGAAAATCAGAGCTTTCATATACTTTTAACCGAAATTCATTATCTTCAGTTAATTTATGCTGAATCTCGTCATCAGTAAATATCTTACCTTTTCCAAATCCCCGACAACCCTTTCGGATTTCCTTAAAAATTTCTTCGTAGTCAAGAATTTCATTACAAAAAGGAAACTGTCGGCATTGGAATGGTCTGAATTCATAGATACTGCATTTCTGTCCTTGTAAAAAGATGCAGGCATCATTCTTTAGTTTAATTGTGAAAAATTTGAACCGATATTCTCTTTCCGGCAATTCAATCGGTTCTTCTCGAAATTCAATGTATTCCTCTAAAAGGGTTTTTAAGGGCATTTTTAAGTGATGACTTAATTCAAACAGTTCTTCGAGCGCTAAATAAGTATAGCCTTCAAAGGTACTGCAACAATTCCCACATTGCTGGCATTCAAATTGGAATTCCTTCAATTTCGCCTACCTAAAGGTCTCAATCCATAATTTTATTTCTCAATTATAAATTATTTAATAATTTATTTGTATATCGTATAGATAAATTAATAACGAATTTAATATGCAGCCTCAATTTAAGTTTAGAAACTCTGTAATTCGGAAATTCTCAAATATGGTGAAGATAAATGTTTGGGGTTTGGCCCATTGAATTGGACTTAATAGTAAATCTAACAACAATAATTTTAGGGCTAGCAGTCTTAATAGTAGCTATTATCCTAAAATACAGGAGAAAAGAGACTTATTTATTTGAGGTCGCACTTCTTCTTTTCATTGCGGGCTTTCTCTTTATGACTATTCATGGAAAGTTATTAACGCTTATATTTCCAATCCCTTCAGGTTCTGAAGAGCCCGGTTTTGATAATAATTTAACCTTTAATTATACCTTAACAAATCTAATAATCTATCTGATTTTACCTTATTTTGTATTGAAATTGTTAAAGCGGGATGTTTCAGTAGAAAAAATAGGTTTGAAAATTAAGAATTGGAGAAGAACAGCTCTATATACAATAATTGGAGTTGGTATTTCAATCGGTCTTTACCTTGTTACATTTTTTTTCTTTGGATATAAATGGATTCCAAAATATATATTGGATGGGCTTTTGCTTTGGATATTTTT
>Ga0315310_10000629_pt1 | contig 22580 bp, 28 predicted proteins | sample TDP5_MG_FD_203630 | JGI IMG/M metagenome (GOLD analysis project Ga0315310, IMG submission 203630) | Freshwater sediment microbial communities from Lake Towuti, South Sulawesi, Indonesia - TDP5 | ecosystem: Environmental > Aquatic > Freshwater > Lake > Sediment | place: Indonesia: South Sulawesi...
GCATATCAGCTTCCTCCAAATAATGCGTCGTCATGAAAATGGTCATGCCAAACTCTTTTTTGAGCAGTTTTATGTAGTTCCAGGTGGCTGCTCGTGTCTGAACATCCAACCCCAACGTAGGTTCATCGAGAAAGAACATATGAGGTCTATTTATCAAACCGCAGGCAAGCTCAAGTCTTCTTCTCATGCCACCTGAATAGGTTGCCACCTGCTTGTTCTTGAATTTAGTCAGTTCAACCAGCTCAAGTAATTCGTCAGCGCGTTTGCGTGAGATCTCTCTTGGGATACCGTAGAGGTCAGCGCAGAGAATTATGTTTTCAAGACCTGTCAAGTCCTCATCCGCCGTGTATTCCTGTGGAACAACACCTATACAGTCTCTGACTTCACTGGCATGTTTTGATATGTCATAGTTGCAGACTGTGGCGTTTCCCTCGGTAGGCTTAAGCACGGTTATAAGCATGTTAATGGTTGTAGTCTTGCCTGCGCCATTTGGACCCAGAAAACCGAAAATTTCACCTTCCTTCACTGTGAAGCTAATGTGGTCCACAGCGACCAAATGCTTATTGAAAACTTTGGTCAGTTCCTGAACTACTAATGCGTCACCAACCAATTAGTATTCCACTCCTATCAGTTTCCTTCTCATACTCAATCTCATAAGTTTAAACCTTTGTTTATGTGAAACTACAGCAACAGAATCTAAATTTTCTTCATTATGTCTTCAATTTTCGCTGTCGCTTCTTCCAGAGCTTTCCTTGCTTCTTCAGCCGCCTTTTCAGAGTATTCTTCTCTAAGACTGTCTCGCAGTTTCCACAATGCAATGGCTAGGTTTCGCATTGCCCTTCTGAGTTCAGTTGGTCTCTCAGGGTAGAACTCAAACCACATAGGTCCCATCGGTCCCATTAACCCTGGGCCTAGTCCAAAGTGTCGGAATCGTCCGCGCATCTCCTCGCGCTTCTTGTCTAGCTCCTGCAGGAGAGTTCGGCCTTGATCGGTTAAGCTGTACCGTTTCACTCCTGCCTCTTGCTCAGCTACCTCTTTGATGTATCCGTTGTCTTGTAGCCAAGCCATAAGTGGATAGATTGAACCTGGGCTCGGTCTCCAGTGCCCGTTGGTCTGCTTTGCGATTTCATTCATTATCTCTGAACCTGACATTGGTTTTTCGCTCAGCAGCTTCAAAACCTTATAACGGAGAAAACCCTTCGGAACCATAGCTGTGTGTTTCATCCAGTGTTTGAATCTGAACATTGTTCTTCATATCACCTCCGATATCGAATTCGATATCAATATTAATACTACGCCTAATAAAGCTTCTGCCAAACAACGGCGCTGCAGTCAGAGCCTACCAGATCGGGCACCAAGGCTGTTCAGAGTTGGCAGCAAAAAAGCAAGGTTCCTAAGCCTTAAACCACCTGAATATCAGGTACCTTGTCTTCTCGGTTCCTGGGCCCGGCACAGCTATTATGAATCTTTTGCGCACTGTTGTTGCGAGTCTGCCTGCCTTCACGATCTCGGTGGCCGTGACCTCATCGTTGGTTTTCTTTACCGAGACCATATAAGGCGCGTGTTCGATTCCTGGACCATGCTTGTAGACTGCGAAGTCGCACCCATATTTAATTCCAGGGGTCACAATGAGACCGTGGCTGCGCAGGTCACGGTAAACAGCGTATTTGAGGTCGAACTCATCGTAGAGTTTGCGGGCGCGCTGCTTCAGTTTGTTTAAGTTCACCTTCGTCTTCTTCGCGGCGCCTTCCCGCACGGTTAATACGCCTTTCTCAGCGAGGTATAAGCCCTCCATGAGGTCGAGTATGAGGGGCACGTTGAACTCCATTATCTTGGGCTTGGGAATCCCCATCGGCTTACCATAATACCCTTGCCTATAAAGCTCAGAGCCTTTAGCAGCGTCCCAAACAACCAAGAAGTTTTCGATGAATTCCGCTTCTATTTTTTCTCCCATTCTTCAGGGGCGTCCTATAGTTACATGGCGAATGCCAAGATGCGTGCGGCGTCTGCGGAGTCTTCGGCCTTATCCGCCACATCTTCCATTAGCTGCAAGACGTCTCGTAAGAGAAGCAACGCAGGAATCTCGATTTGAGTGTTCAGAATCTTAACCTCGAGTTCCCGGTACAAGTCGTCAACGGCTCTCTCGGCGACCTCGACCTCGCGGGCTTTCTCAGACGTCTTGGCCGCACCATAGTTTAAAGTCATTGCTGTTTCTCTTAGTTTAGAGACAGTCTCAAACATTGCTTCAGCAAGTTTTGCGAGGCCCTTTTTGACTTCTGCCGGCACCTTCCAACCGCGTTCAACGATTTCTAACAGCCTAAAGGCTATGCCTTCGCAGAAGTCGGCTATCTCGCTTACCAAGCTTGTGAACCGCAGAAAGTCCTCTCGGCTGATAAGAATTGCGCCTATTTCTGCCAGTTCCTGCGCCACTCCACGCCGAGCTATGTCAACCTCCTCCTCTGCCTTTCTTATTTCGGTGTGCAGTTGCTTGACCGAAGCCCTGTTGCCCTTCACAAAGTCGTCTACAAGCTGAGGGACCTTGCGGGTTATTTCCACAACCTTCCGCAGATGATCTTGACATATGGAGAGTGCTCTACGTTTCACGCGCTCCTCGGTTTCAACGGGAAAGACCAAAGGGCACTCTTCACCTCATTAAAGCCGGTTCAACCCTTCAAACCTAGAATGCCGCGAACCCTTATTAACATTTGAGGAAGAATCAACTAGACCAAAAACGGTAGAAAACACGAAGTGCTGATGAATGAAGATCAAGGCAGTGCTGTTTGACCTTGGAAACACGCTAGTGTATTCGCATCCAGAGAGAACCTTTCGAAAAATCCTAGCTGAACATGGCATAGTGAAGTCTATTGAAGAGGTGAGGCAAGCGTTGATTCGAGGAAACAAGGAATTTGACGCTGATAGCCACATCGGCCTCTCGGCACACGAATTCTACACGCAATGGAATCTAGTGCAGCTGAAGCATCTTGGTGTTGAGGGTTCAAAGGCGAGAAAGCTAGCCGAGGAGATCGATACGACGTGGTTCAAGTATGCTAAACTATACCTTTACCCGGATGTGCGAAGGACACTAAGGAAGCTAAAGAAGATTGGTCTTAAGATGGGAATAATCACTGGCGGATACGCAGCGGACATAGAGCAGATTTTGCCTAGAGTTGGTCTTGAAGAAGTCTTTGATGTTTGCGTCGGCACCGACACCGCGGGAAAACGGAAACCACATCCTAAAACTTTCAAGTATGCACTTGAGCAACTAGGTGTCAAGCCTGAAGAGGCGGTTTTTGTCGGAGACAACTTTCAGGCAGACTACCTCGGCGCGCAGAAGGCTGGAATGATGCCGGTTCTGATTAGGAGGAAGGAGCCAGAAGAGCAAAGGTTGTTTACTGACGTATGCTTTCAACCTTCATCGGATGTGAGGTCTATAAGTCGGCTTGATGAAATCTTCGAGGTTCTGAAAGAGCTCAGCCTTTGACCAGCTTGCCCAAATCCTCAAACTCTCTTTTGCGCGTGAAGTAAGCGTGAAGCATATCGGCAAGTTGACCGATTGGAGTTCTGACTTGTTTCCATGAATCTCGGTCTCGTATGGTCACTGAGTCATCCTTTGAAGTGTCATAATCTATGGTGATTCCTAACGGTGTTCCTATCTCATCGGCTCTGGCGTAGCGTCGACCAATGGAACTGGACTCGTCGTATTCAACTACGAAACCCTCTTTGATCAACATCTGATAGATTTGCCAAGCCCTCTCCGGCAGTCCATCCTTGCCCACAAGTGGATACACACCGGCATGAATAGGCGCAAGGTCCCTCGGCAAACTAAGCAGGACTCTGTCTTTTTTGGGGTTGTACGCGTATTCCACTGCAACATAGGCCAATCGGTCGGAGCCAAAACTGGGCTCAACCACTTGAGGAATGAACCGCTTGCCCTCTTTGAACACCTGCATGTCGACGCCGCTGAACTCCATGTGCTTTTTTAGATCGTAGTCTGTGCGATAGGCGTGTCCTGAAACCTCGGTCCATCCCCAGCGTTCCAGATAGATCTGCTGGTCGAAGGTCTGCGCCGAGTAATGCGCGCGTTCCCACTCAAGCATTTCCATGAAACGCTGTTTTTCATCTGGGACGCCTAGTTCTCTGAGGAAGCGCTGAGCCAAAGCCATCAAGTAGGCCTGCCATTCAGCCTTAATGTAGCCTTTCTGCAGGGCTTCCTTAACTGTAACAGTGACAGACTCCTCTCCCCTCAGCTTGGATTCGGCCCGCACCAACCGAAGCGTATCGTTCTCGACATCCTTCAATGGAGCACAGTTAGGCTGGGCAGGATCAAAGAAGAACTCTACGTCCATAATCGTGAACTCACGCAGCCTTATAGGGATCTGTCTAGGTGAAATCTCGTTCCGCAAAACGTGGCCAATCTGAACTACACCGAAAGGCAGGCGTTCCCTGGCCTGCTCCCACAGTCGGCGAAACTCGACAAAGATGCTCTGAGCAGCCTCAGGTCGCCCATAACCCACAGCTTCCGAGTAAGGTCCTATAGTCGTAGTAAACATGGTCATGAAATATCGTGGCTCACCAAAGACACCGCCGCACTCGGCACAGTGCACATTACGCTTCTCGATTTCATTCTTTAATTCGGCGAGGCTCAGCTTCTCGGTTTCTGTGTCACTCATTCCAGCCTGTTCCTGTAACAGGTCGTCGGCTCTGAACCGGCGGTGGCATTTGGTGCACTCCACCATTGGTTCTTTGAAATGCTCAACATGCCCTGAGGCTTCGAAGACCTTTGAGGGTAGAATAACAGAAGACTCGATTTCCAGAATGCCCAAAGGTCGTGTATAGAATTCACGAAACTTGTCCTCAATTCGCCGCTTCAGAACTGCTCCTACGGGGCCAAATGTGACGAAGCCGCTGACACCACCGTATATTTCATACGAGGGCCAGAAAAAGCCTCGGCGTTTGGCCAACTCCATGATTTTGTCAACCTTCTCGCTGCCCTGCAACTTATAACATCTCCAAGTGGCGTGATGGATTTTACAAACCCTTACCACACAACTCAATAATAAATCAACCGTTGGTTTCGCAGACGAAAAATCGTTTGGTGAAAACAGTTTAATACATTTTGAGATAGATTGTTACAAGGTTCGCTGGTGTGTTCTAATGTGGATGGACTTCCTTCCTTCCACTATTAGTTTCGATATCGGTTTATGGACTAGCCGGAATTGTTTCTCTGTTTGCCTATTTCAAGACGCGGAGGACAGGGTTTGTCTTCGTCGGGATTGGACTCTTGATAGGTATGCTTCCAGATATGATTAGTTTGGCTTTGGGTGGTCCGTTTCTAGCTCTTAAGTTAGCTGAAATGGGTTGGAGCGCTGCCGAGATAGGGCAGCTCACGGCGACAATTGGTTTGGCCGATCTTTCAATGATCCTTGCGTTCGCTGTTCTAGTCGTGATTGGCTTATTATTTTTTCTGAGAGATTTCCAGAAAAGACAAACCGCCTAGACAAGAAAATGCTATCTATATAGAACGATAACGAAACTGAACTGGAGGTGCAACTTATTGAAGACTCTGACTTATGAAGACCTAACCGACTTAGTTGAGGGAGCAGCCATTTTTTCGGCTGGTGGAGGAGGCGACCCCGAAGTTGGGCATAACATTGTTGAGCGGTTAATTGAGAAACATTATTCGGTGCATCTCGCCGATCCCGGTGAGGTTCCGGATGATGAGATTGTGGTCAACTTTGCCTGTGTCGGAGCTACCGCAAACGTTGCCTATCACAGCGACGCGGCTGTCAAGACTTTGGAGGCGCTTGAGCAGTTTCTGGGTCGAAAAGCATACGCTGTCATTCCTGTGGAGCTAGGAGGATTCAACACTCTGGCAGCGGTGGATGTTGCAGCTAGACACGGCATCCCCGTTGTTGATGCCGATGGAGCTGGAAGAGCCGTTCCAGAAATGCATCTTAAGGCCTACACTTTAGACCACATTCCATTGGCACCTATGGCTGTAGCTGACCTCGACGCCGAAAACATAGTCTTGGTCAAGCAAACACATGATTATAAGTCAGCTGAGAGAATTGCGAGGACATTGGCCGCCGAATGGAATCAGATGGCCTACACGGCGCGGCGAGTCTTAACTGGCAAGCAGGTGAAGACCTCGCCGGTCTTGCACACGCTGTCAACATCTATTAGAGTAGGCATGCTGCTTCGAAAGGCTGTTGACCCGTTTAAGGCTGTTCTAACCGAGATCAAAGGCCTTCTACTGTTCGAAGGTGTCGTGAACAGTGTCAGGCGAGAAACAAAAGATGGATTCACCTGGACCACATTGAAGATGGGAAGCAACCAAGACAGAAAAGGCTCGGAGCTTGAGTTGAAGGCAAAAAACGAGTTCCTGATAGCTTGCAAGAATGAAAAGCCTGTTGCTATGGCGCCTGACATCATTACAGCAGTGGACCCTGAAAACTGCAAGTGTATACCAGCTGAGAAAATAAATGAAGGCAGAAGGCTGGCCGTTTTGGGGATACCGGCGCCTCAGAAATGGAGAAGCCCAAAAGGGTTGAAGCTCTGGCGCGAAGTAATGCTCGGGTCTGGAATAAACGAAAGATATGTGCCAGTTGAAAAATTGGCCTCAAGAACCTAAGTTGAAATGCGTCTCGCTTTTTCCAGTCGGCTGACCTTTCCATTTTCATCTATGTCGAATCGAACCATTACCCGATCCACCATATGCTTCTTAGTATTGAAGCTTCCGTGACACTTGCCGCATTCGATGTCCGAACCAATCACAGCCACATACCAAGAGGCATCTGCGTAATAATGGCCACAGTTTGGACACTGAACCACAGCCACATCAAGCCAAGCCCGCTGCTCACTCATGCTTCAAACCTCTTTTCAAGATGTCTGCTGAAACCTAATAAACCCTCTTCGACACCATCAACCGTTACCAAACTGTAACGCCAAGTTTTTGAGTAGTGACCGCTACAATAGGTGCATACCGGCTCTGGATGGTGCAGTAATCATGTCAAGGATTCGCGTTGCGTTGGCAGGCGTTGGAAACTGTGCTGCAGCTCTCGTTCAAGGCGCAAACTACTACGCAAAAGCTGAGAAGGGAGAGCAGGCGTTGGGCTTGAGACACCTGATGTTAGGCGGTTATCATCCGAGAGACATAGAGTTTGTGGCTGCCTTCGACATCGAGGCTAGGAAAGTGGGTAAAGATCTATCTGAAGCCATCTTCGCCAAGCCGAACAACACGTTGAGGTTTGCTGACGTGCCCGTCCTTGGAGTGCAGGTGCAGAGAGGCCCAACACTAGACGGCTTAGGTTCCCTCACCAAGAGGATAATCAAGGAAAGCACGCAGCCACAAGTTGATGTCAAGAAGGAGCTGAAGCGAAGCAAGGCTGAAATCATCGTTAATCTGTTGCCAAGCGGCGCTGTCAAAGCAACGGAGTGGTATGCACAACAGGCTCTAGAGGCAGAATGCGCCTTCGTCAACGCCTCGCCAGTCTTCATAGCCAGCAACAGCGAGTGGAACCAACGCTTTGAGAAGGCCGGGTTGCCTTTGGTAGGCGACGACCTCGCTGATCAGGTCGGCTCAACGGCTGTTCACAAGACGCTCTTGAAGCTCTTGTCCGAACAGGGCGTGCGAATCAACGAAACCTATCAACTGGATGTGGGTGGCGGAACCGAGTCGCTTGACACCTTAGACCGCACTCGAGAGTTGAAGCGAACTGTTAAGACCAAGTCGGTTGAGTCTGTGTTGCCTTACAAAGCATCGGTTGTGGCTGGCTCAACGGACTTCGTTGATTTCCTTGAGAATAGGCGTGACAGTTTCTTCTGGATCAAGGGCCTATATTTCGGCAAAGTTCCTATGCACCTCGACCTGAGGCTGAGCACGGTTGATGCCCCGAACGCGGGTTCTGTTCTCTTTGACGTGATCAGAGCCGTCAAAACTGCTCTGAACCGGAAGATAGGTGGCCCACTCACAAGCATATCGGCTTATGCGTTCAAGCATCCACCAGAAACTCAGCCAGTAGAAACAGCGGAGAGATACTTTGAGGAGTTTTTGGCAGAGAAGGAAGACCGCTAAGGGTTTTGCCACAAGACTTATATTTGTAATTCGTAATGTGTAATGTGATTACATAGAACGCTTGGAGCCGTGCATTTTATGGAAAAGGAAAGAAAGAAAAAAGCAGAACGTTCTCGAATCGGCGTTATCTGCACAACTCCAGAGAATCTGCCTGACCTCCAGAACGTAGAGCAAGCAATCCAGTCTATTCGAGGCGTTTTGAAGGAACGCAGCAACGTCATCATGACCAGACTCAACAATGAAGCCTTAGAGAATATCGACGCGTTAGTTGAAGTTGAAGTCTTCAAGAGCCGTAGCGAAGCCGCAGCCTACTTCGTCCAAGAGGGCATCAGGGCCAGAAAGGACCTCTTCGACAAGGTCACACCCTCAGTCGAAAAGATCAGACATCTGAAGCAAGAGGCCAGAGCGGCACTCGAGCAACTAAGCAAAAAATGAGGTGGAGGTGAGCACTACGGAGTTTCAACTAGCCAGTTATGACAAGCCCATAATCGTCGTCAAGGCCACAGTAAACGACAAAGGCCCCTTCAACTTCGCCGTCGACACAGGCGCCTCGGTCACAGTCATCTCTAAACGCACCGCTGAAAAACTTGGCATATCAAACGAGCCGTCAACTCCAAAAAAGGGACAATGCTGCGGTGGCGGGATTGACATGTCCCTAAGAAGGGTTGAGTCAGTTCAAGTTGGCGAGACAGAGCAAAGGAATCTTGAAGTGGCACTTATAGATCTGTCGTCAATCTCGAAATGCCTAGGAATGGAACTTGAAGGCGTAATAGGGCACAACTTTATGAAAAGCTACACAGTCATAATCGACTATCCCAAAAAGACAATATCATTCGAGACTGCATAAACTCAATAAACTTTAGAAACAGAACGGACATACAACACTCTGAAATGAGTATGGCAAAGCCACTGTCTGAGAAACGCTCCTGCAAACTCGCCGTAGCTTTACCAGCATCCTTCGTTTCTGACATTCCTCACCTAAGGGAGAAAACGTTCCGCATAGGGCTGATAGGACGTGCGGCTGCTATATTTCGGATTGATGAAGTCATCGTTTACCCAGACATGCCCAAAACGGATCAGAGAGTGGATGCCAGACTGATTCAAACCATTCTTACTTACATGGAGACGCCTCAATACCTACGCAAGCGCCTATTCAAAATAATGTCGGAACTGCAGTACGCTGGGACACTGCCACCCCTGCGCACGCCTCATCATCCCACAGCCAACAGAACGCAAGACCTACGCGTTGGCGAGTTCAGAGAAGGGGTAGTCATTTCGCAAACAGAGAAAGGCTCCCTTGTTGACATAGGCGTCGAGCACCCCGCTCTGGTTAAAGGAGCCGCGCTGAAAGTAAACACCCGCGTCACATTAAGGATAACAGAAGCCAGCAAACACCCGGAGGCTGTGTTGTCTGCTCCTAGTCATGTCGGGCCCTATTGGGGTTATCGGGTTACAGTGCCGGATATATCGCTGGCAGAACTAATCAGGCAAAGACGCTTCGACCTTGTTGTAGCTACTTCAAGGAAGGGAAAGCCAATCTCAGGTGTTCTGAATGAACTACAGAAGAGATGGAACAAGTCGCGGGCAACCCTTGTTGTTTTTGGGGCACCAACTCAGGGCCTGTACGAAGTTGCTGCGCATGAAGGCGTTAAGCTTGAGGACATAGCTCATTTCGTTGTCAACACGATTCCAGAGCAAGCAACAGAAACTGTCCGAACTGAAGAAGCGGTCTTCGCCACATTATCTATTTTGAACACGCTTGAAAGAACAAATCTTAAGGCCTAGCGTTTTTCTTCAAGATAACAATATTGTCGCCTCTAAGTGCCCTCAGCGGTTCAAGCGTTAAATGCTCAAACCAGCCAACGAACTCAAATCTGCGATTCAATTCAATCAGTGCCTTTAACTCTTGAGGAGCTATGTTTTTCGTGGTGACCACGGTAGAAAACGTCTTGCGTTCCCCTTTGTCTTTGACTTCAAAAATGATCTTATCTTCATAAAGCTGCTCAAGTTCATCTTTGACCCTTGTCTCAAAGGTTGTCTTAACCTCGATTTGCCCCCGTGTCATAGTCCACTCCTGCCTATTGCTCTCATATAGTCTCAGAGGGAAGTTTTCAAACAGGTACAGTCCTCCATCGTTCAATGCATCAGCGACACAATCAAGATGCCGGAGAAACTGCCTGTTGGAATCAACATAAAGTGATCCGGATAGAACAAAGGCAAAATCACACTTTTCTTTCAGTTTGAAATCGTTCATGTCTGCTTTGACCGTCTCAACTCGGATGCCTTCCTCGTTCGCCCTCAGCCTGAGATGCTCCAGCATCCTTGAATTTGTATCTAAGCCAACTGATTCGTATCCTCTTCTGGCCAGTTCCCTAAGCTGAGGACTTGGTCCGCAGCAGATGTCAAGGAAGCGTTTTACTGGCACCTTGCTCTGTTTTCTGGCTACTTCTTCAAAGTAGTCCGCCTGGCGCTTGACTTCCTGATAACTGAACGCAATCTCGTAGTAAAGCGGCTGATCATAAACGCTCATGCAAATCCTCTGCCTCATTGTTCAACTTTGACTCTTATATCAACATCTGGTGTAGCCATCAACATTGCTACAGCCTTCGCCTTCAGAACAACATCTTTCTCCACACTCTTTTCGGGTTGAGAGAAGAACTTTAGCTCTATTCTGCCTTTTCCTCGCTCGATGCTTCGGCTCCAGAGACCAACAATCTTTCCATCCAAGAGTATCGTGGGCTGTACCCCGCCTCCTACGCATGCTTTCTTCTCATGTTCTGCGTCAACCAGCCTGTCTCTGACTTTGTATCCTTTGGGATAAGGGTCCTCGTAAGGAAGCAAGGCAAACGAGTGAATTTTCGAAGGCTTGAAGCTGGCACACTGCTCGTAGTCGGTTTTCAGCATAACGTAGTCTTCTTCAAAGCCTTGGATCTCTACAGAGAGCAACTGATTCTCTATTGCCGCGAGAGAGTTCTTAACCTCAGTTTTATCGAATCCAGTCCACCATGTGATGTCCTTCATTAGAACTGGCCCGAAAGCCTTAACGTAATGCATAATAAGTGTCGTCTTGGCATCTTCGGGTTGAATTGATTCCAAGTTTAGACTAGGATAAGCCTTCTCAAGGAGGTAATAATGGTTGGCTTGAGTAACCCTGAGAGAACCGGGACCCTTCTCACTAAACACTCGGCCCTTTGACATCAACGCATTCAAGACCACGTTCACGTTCGTCATCCTGTACACGTCATTTCCAACTCTAAGCTCTAAAGACCTGATCATATCTCTGGGCAGAGATTTCTTGATCTCAGGTAGTGTCCTGGCTCCACCCCTCAAGGCATCAATCAGTTTTGCGGTTAGCTCTCCAACGTCAGACGCCCGCAATTCCCATCTGCTCATCCATTTCGAAAGCTGTGGCTCAGACGGTTTTGTAGCCTGAAAAAGAACTGGCGCCAACTCCACTAAAGTGATGAATAGTGTGCCCCTCATCGCTGCCAATCGAATCAAACTTCGTTTAACATACAATTCTTCGTCTAAAAGCTCGTTCCTGAAGCGTCTCATTCTAGCAAACAATGAAAGATAAGGCGTCTCCGCGCTCGTGGCGTGCAACGCAACGATATCGTTCACTACTTGGAGAACACTGTCTGCTTGAGAATCGTTCAGGAGGTGTTGCTTATGGAGAACATGCAACCTAACAACATGCTCTTTCAAAGCAAGCACAGATCATACACAGCTCCTCTTCCTCTAGGTCAATCACATATGTGCAACCTTAGCTAAAAATCCCTTAATCAGCAAGGACAAACCCCGTCGAAGCGTGCTTAAACAACATTGAAAAGCGATCAGAAGAGCCTAAAAATCCTTATAAACATGTGTGGTTGATAAGACTCTGCACTTTAAAACAAAAAAGGGTGAGGCATTTGTCCAAACCATTCTATGTAAAGATCAACGTCCCTAAAGAGGTAGCGGACGCAGCCTATGAAGCCCTACAAATAGCCAACCAAACCGGCAACGTACGCAAGGGCACCAACGAAACAACCAAGGCCGTGGAACGAGCCCAGGCCAGACTCGTGGTAATCGCTGAAGACGTCGACCCACCAGAGGTCGTAGCCCACCTGCCGCTAATCTGCGACGAGCGAAAAATCCCATACGTCTTCGTGCCAAACAAGCAAAAAATCGGGTCAGCAGTGGGCATAGACGTTCCCGCAGCCGCCGCGTGCATAGTCGAGGTGGGCGACGCAGCACCACTCGTTAAAGAAATCAGCAAGCGACTCGACGAGATCAAGAAGGCCGCAACCAAATGAGCAAGGAAACAGCCGGGGAAAAGCGGGCAGCTGAAAAAGAAGAGGCTGAGGAAGCTCTAACCCCAGCCGAAGTCATACAAGTCATAGGCAGGACAGGAGTCACAGGCGAGATAAGCCAAGTACGTGTTCGAGTTCTGGAAGGAAGAGACAAGGGTCGCATCATTACGAGAAATGTGAAGGGACCAGTCCGAGAGAATGACATGCTCATGCTCAGAGAGACTGAACGCGAAGCCAAGAAGGTCAGATGAAAGACGGCTACCAGGAGAATTCGCCTATGCCTAAACCGCGCCGCTGTTCCTTTTGTGGAAGAGACTTTCCATCTGGAACAGGCATGATGTACGTGCGAAACGACGGTGCCCTGTTCTGGTTCTGCTCCAGCAAGTGTCGCAAGAACAGCTTAGACTTGGGACGAGACGCCCGCAAACTCAGATGGACAAAGTACTACGGCAAAGAAGAAAAAGGACGAGCCTGAGACGAACCTCATAATCTTTGGTCCACCAGGCGCTGGCAAGGGCACGTACGCTTCGAGGTTGGCATCCGAACTCAGAATCATAAGTTTGGCAACAGGTGACATTTTTCGACAGGAGATCAGAGACAGGACAGCTCTGGGTAGAAGGATCGCGGAATTCGTTCAGAAGGGGCTACTTGTTCCAGACGAAGTCGTGATCCAAGTTCTGAGAGAGAAGATCGGTGAGCCGAACAGTGAGCACGGCTTCATTCTTGACGGGTTTCCACGCACAATTGACCAGGCCAAGGCATTAGACAGAATCGTGAAGATCGACGCTATAGTCCATTTGGTTGTGCCTGAATGGGTGATCGTTGAGCGATTGTCGAACCGTCGAATCTGCAGGAACTGCGGTGCTATATACAACATAAAGTATGTTCCCAAACCCAGAATTGACTTGAAATGCGACAAGTGTGGCGGAGACCTTTATCAGCGAGAAGACGACAGAACCGAGGTTATTAGAGAAAGGCTCAGGGTCTACGAGAAACAAACTCAACCGCTGATCGAATACTACAGAGAAAAGAGAACTCCCTTTGTGACTATAGAGAACACGCAGGTTGACGCGCCAATTGATGTAGTTTTCCAAAGGATACTTGACGGGCTGAAGAAAGTTAAATCACTGTAAAGCTGGGTGTCTCCAGATATCGTCGGGGTCAAATCATTTATACGTTTGAATCGCACCTTCTGGTTGGAAGGAACAAAAATCTGACATGAGCCAGCTAGCTGCGTGCCTTGTGGTGCCCTTAAATGCCTGTTCGCCAACCTATCGTGTGCATTCTGGGTCACATCGACACTGGAAAGACTTCTTTATTAGACAAGATTAGGAAGAGCAGTGTTCAGGCTCGGGAAGTAGGGGGCATCACCCAGCACATCGGAGCGAGTTTCTTTCCAGTTGCCACTCTCAAAGAACTCACCGGGCCTCTGCTGAAGCAGTTGAAGCGCAGAATCACCATTCCCGGCCTACTTGTGATCGACACCCCCGGACATGAGGCGTTCGCCAACCTGAGGAAGCGTGGTGGCGCTGTTGCCGACATCGCGATTCTGGTCATCGACGTCCTCAGGGGTTTTGAGGCTCAAACCTACGAGTGCATTGACATTCTGAAGTCGAGGAGAACGCCGTTCTTGGTGGCTGCCAACAAGATTGATCGGCTGCCCGGCTGGGTTCCCAAACCTGATGAATCATTTTTGAAGTCTTATCAAGGTCAAGACACATATGTGCGGCAGGACTTTGACGAGCACCTGTACTCTATTATTGGATCCTTTTCTCAGCAGGGTCTGCGTGCCGATCGTTTCGACAAGATCACTGACTTCTCTAAGACCGTTGCAATCATACCTGTTAGCGCCAAGACAGGCGAAGGCATTCCTGAGCTTCTGGCTGTTCTCATCGGTTTGACTCAACAGTTTATGAAGAAGCAGCTACGGACAAAGAAGGTTGCCGCACGCGGGACAGTGTTGGAAGTCAAAGAGGAGCCTGGTCTGGGAGTCACAGTGAATGCCATTGTCTATGACGGTGTGCTTCGAAGAGGCGACACGGTTGTTGTGGGTGGCAAGGAGAAGCCTATTGTTACCAAAGTGCGAGCGGTTTTGCTGCCGAAGCCCTTGGATGAGATTCGTGATCCAAGAGACAGATTTTCCTCTGTTGAAGAGGTTTCGGCTGCTAGTGGTGTGAAGGTGGCTGCGCCGAACCTGGAAGAAGCCATTGCTGGAGCACCAATCTACGCGGTTCCATCAGAAGACCGAGTTGACGAGTTTGTCAAGATGGTTTCCGAAGAAGTTGAGAGGCTTCGTATAGCCACTGATGTTGAGGGCGTGGTCTTGAAGACTGACGCCTTGGGTTCGCTTGAGGCAATCGCTGAGATCTTGAAGCGTGAGGGCGTGCCCATTCGGTTGGCTGATGTTGGAGACGTGTCCAAGCGCGATGTAACCGAGGCTGCGGTGGTCAGAGAACATGAACCGCTGTACGGAGCTGTGTTAGCCTTTAATGTCAAGATCTTGCTCGATGCAAAGGAAGAGGCTCAAATTAGAGGTGTGCCCCTTTTTGAACACAACATAATCTATCACTTGGTTGACAACTTCATGAGCTGGATGAAGGCCGAGCAAGAGGCAAGGCTCGCGAAGGAATTTGACAGGTTGACAATGCCGGCTAAGCTAAAGATTTTACCAGGCTTTGTCTTTCGCAGGGCGAAGCCTGCCATATTTGGTGTTGAGGTTGTTGCGGGCACGATTAAGCCTAGGGTTCCGCTTGTTGGCGCAGGTGGCGAAGACTTGGGCGAAATCCTGCAGATTCAAGACAAAGGTAAGGCGATTTCTGAAGCGAGAACGGGCATGCAGGTGGCGGTTTCATTGGAGAAGCCGATCTTTGGACGGCACATCAACGAACACGACACATTGTACGCGAAGGTGCCTGAAGCCCACGCCAGAGCCATGCTCACAGAATTTCAGACACGCCTCACACCAGAAGAACTTGACGCCCTGAACGAATACGTAAACATGATGAGAGCCAAAGTCCCGTTTTGGGCAGCCGCCTAAACCATCCAACGATGATTTAGCAGACCTAATCTTTTATGGCTTCTAGGATGCTCATAACGTTCCAGAGTTTGACTCTAGTGTAGGGCGGCATGTTCGGATCTTGCAGGATTTCATCCAAAAGTGAAATGGCGTTGGAAGCCCTCACCGCAAGCGAATACTGAGGGGTGTGCAGGGCGTCGATTGAGTTCTTTGCTGCTCGTCTAATATTACGCGGTGTGGTGGTGTCCTCTGAGACCAGACCGAGCACCTGAACTGCTTGCTCGATTCTTTGTTCGTATTCCTTCGCTTTTTTCTTGCCCACCATGAGGCTTAACCTCCATAACTAGGCACCGCAGCGATACTCAAATAATCTGGCACTCATTAAAACCTTTTCGCAGAGGCCAAACCATGTCATCTAAATCTAATGATTTGCAGATAATGGCGGACCTGCTGAGGCAAGGTGCCACTCTCACTGAACTCTCATGCCCAGCCTGCGCCTCACCCATATTCAAGCTTAAGAGTGGCGAACTCTGGTGTGCCAAGTGTCAAAAGCGCGTCATAGTGGTCAGAGAAGGCCAAACACCTGAGGAAGCAGCCGCACCAATAGTGATGAGTTCCCTAGAGTCAACAGTGCTCGCTAAGATAAAAGAGGTTGAAGCGAGAATCAAGGAAGAGAATGACCCAGCGCAGCTGGAAAAACACAGCGCCACATTGGCAACGTTGCTCGAAAATTTGGAAAGAATCAGAAAAATGAAACGTTAAACTGAAGCAAACATTGTGATAGGAGAGAGGAGAATAGAATGGCTCGGGTAAAGATTTTGATTCATGAGTTTGGGTGTTTCTACGGCTTCAAGAATGGTTTTCCAATGCAAGTTCGTGGGCATCCTCTGCAAATGATAAACGATGAATTTGATCGTTTGCTTGAGGAATCGTTTGGGTCTTCTTGGCTTATCCTTGGCTCCTGCAACACGGTACTAATTGAAGACCGGAAAAAGATGCTTGTTGACCCTGGAGCAAGAGAGCTGGGCTTGTGGGGAATATTAGAATCGAGGCTTAAGGAGTTAGGGTTAACGCCGAACGACATTGACATAGTAGTTAACACTCATCTCCGCGGCGACCATGCCGGAAGCAACTTCGTTTTCCGCGGTAAGAAGCTAATAGTTCACGAAAAAGAAATTCTGTCTTCCTCCGAACACAGTTGGCCTGAATTCCGGGAAGCCTGCGTAAGGGCTTTGCAGCCTGAGAAAGTTTCGAATGACACACAGATAACCGAAGACGTCAAGGTATTAACAACGCCTGGGCACACTGCAGGAAGTCTGAGCGTGACCGTCGACACGCCTGATGGACTTGTAGCCATAGTCGGTGATGCCTTTAGCTCGAAAGACGAATACTTAAACCGGCAAATCTTCGGAGCATGGGTTGAAGACAAAGAAAACTCTCTGAGGAGCATGGACAAACTAAGGGAATTAAGTCCCAGAATGATTATACCCGGTCATAGTTCACCATTCTCGATCTAGCCGCCGTGTGGTGAGTTAGGATGCTTGGCCGCTACGACAACTTCCCCACACAGATACACGGCATCGCACGATTCATCTATCCGTCTTCAATCCAAACACTGCAGCAAACAATGGTCCAAGTTTTCCATGAACTCAACAAGCAGACGGTGGACATGAAGACCTTCACGGAAGCGTCGCCCGCAAACTGCACCGTGAACTTCGAGTTTGGCGTCGCAGACGCTGACACCTTCAGCTTTCTCGATGAAGATGAACTCAAAAAACTAAGAAAAGCTTTGAAACGACAGCATTTTCAAGTGTTTGATTTTTACTGCGCCACACGCTACCACATCACAGATGCCTCAGGTAAACCCAAATCGCTAAAATTCGACTACAACATGCTCCGCTTTGCCTTCTACAAAAAGCAGATTCAGCTGTTTGTTTGTCACGAACGAGGAATCAACCGTGTTCCACTTGAAGACCTAGTTCTCTTCCTAAAGAATCAGATAAACAAGCGACTGGCGGACACGCAGCACAGAACGCTCAACCTAAAACGCATACATATGCTCTGAAATGCGATTCAGGAGGACAATCACAACATAGGGGACGTTTTATTTACTTCGTGAGCATTCGCAGTTAGCGAGGCGACGCCCATGATGGAGAAGATTCTGGTCCCTGTCGACGGATCAGAAAACAGCAAAAAAGGCCTGCGATATGCCTGCTGCTTAGGACGCCAAATTGGCTCAACCATCATAGTGCTATACGTGGTCAACATTCCTTATACAGGTGAAAGCGCAGTCCTCAACATTCGTTCACTGATCTCCGCTGGTCGAAGAGTTCTTGAAGAAGCCAAGAAAATAGCCGACGAGGAAAAGTGCACTCAAACGCGTTACTATTTGAGACAGGGCATAAGCAACCCCCGGCCATGAAATAGTCAAACTGGCCAGAGAAGGCGATTTCTCCATGATCATAATGAGCGCCACGGGACACACCGCGTTGTCTCATCTTCTCATGGGAAGTGTCAGCGACATGGTGGTACACCACGCTCCATGTCTGGTCCTCATAGTCAGATAGAACGCAACCAAGACCCGATTCAGACTTCCCAATCTTCTTTCTCAACGCTTTAATAGCGTAAGAACCTTCTCAAAAATGTCTCTCATTACTTCATCAACTGGTCTGTCGCCATTGACAAGTGTTAGACGTTGCTCCTGCACCAGTTTCAAGTAGAGCTTCCGCACGTTCTCCATGTTTTCCCTGTTTTCCATCACGGTCTTTTTCCTCTTGAATCTCTTAACGACAACATCAACCGGAACATCGATGAAAAGGGGCAGATCAGGCTTCAATGCAAACTGGTTGATGCAATCTATCCAACTCAAGTCGAGGCCTGCGGCGCCCTGATACGCCAAAGTGGAGTACACATAGCGGTCACACACAACGATTTTGCCCTGGCTTAACAGTGGCTTGATTTTCGTCTCCACATGATCCACTCTGTCAGCTGCAAACAGTAGTGCTTCAAGAGCGGTTGGAACTCGCTTCGCTCGATCAAGCACAAAGTATCGTATGAGCTTGCCAACTTTTCCAGCACTAGGCTCGGTTGTATAGACAGCGTCGAAACCCCTTTGGCGCAGATTCGTCACCAGTCTCCAAGCTTGAGTGGTCTTTCCGCTACCGTCCAGTCCCTCTATGCAGATGAAGACTCCTGCCCCTTTTTGCGGTTTCATTAGATTTGGCTCGCTTTTGATACCATCTTCTGAAACTTGTTCAGCATAAATGACTTTCCAATAGAGAGAAGATTCACAAGTCGAAATCGCGCTGATCAAGCTCTACACTCAGATTATACACATCCTTTAATAGCAGTTGACAAAATGAAACTGTCATGTTGAGGCGTCTATAATGAGGCAATACTGGGGTGAAATAAAAGACCCCGTCCACGGTTATGTTTACATCACTGAGGCTGAGAAACAAATAATTGACTCGTTTCCTGTGCAACGGCTTCGAAGGCTCAGACAACTTGCCGGCGCCGAATACGTTTATCCAGCCGCTAATCACACAAGGTTCGAGCACAGTGTGGGCGTCATGCATCTCGCTGGGCTGATGGCTGAAAACCCATATCTTTCGAAGCACTTCAACGAAGAAGAATATCAGCTGATTCGATTAGCCGCCTTGCTCCACGATGTCGGACATGGCCCATTCTCGCACATCTTTGAGCATCTTCTCGTCAAATTCATGAACAAGACTCACGAAGACATCAACGTGTGGGTCGTTCAGAAGTCAGAGCTGAAAGATGTCATTAAGAAACTTGGATTTGACGTCAACGAAGTGGCAAAGCTTTCCGTGGGCTGGCTGCACAAGCCCAACCGAGCCTTTATGGATCAGATCATACGCAGCTCTGTAGACGTGGACAAGCTTGACTTTGTTGTGCGTGACACGTATCACACGGGCGCCCAATACGGTTACGTGGACGTTTTCCGCCTGCTCCAAACGCTGGATGTGATGGATCAAAACCTAGCTGTTGACCTAGGCGCACTCTCTGCCCTGGAATCATTTATTCTGGCCCGAGTTGAATCCTTCAAGAGCATATATTTCCACAGAGTTGGAAGAGCAGTCCAATTGATGCTTGCGGCGGCTATGGAAGAAGCCAAGGACGAGCTCGGCCTCGTCGACTTCAAGACGGCAGAGGAATACCTAGCCTTAGATGACTACACTGTTTGGGCCATGCTTAAGAAATCGAAAAAATCAAGGAAAACTATTGAAAACCTGGAGAGGCGAAGACTGCTGAAATGTGCCTACGACAGGACTTTCTATGTGCGAGACAAAACCGTCTCAAACCTTTTCAGCCACGAAGAAATACGCAACCGACTCCGAGACCAAATCGCCAGCATGGCAAAAGTTGATCCCGAGGCTGTTGTCATAGACGTGCCCACACTGCCCTCGGTGCCCTATAGTCATTCGGTGCTCCTCGAACCCATGGAGATCCCAGTGTTCACACGAACACGCGAAGGCAAGAAGGTGCCACAGCGACTTACTGAGGTTTCAGGCATTTTCGACGTTTTAAAAGGATTCATTAACATACTTAGAGTGTACACGGAAGAGAAAAACCGAGAAAAGGTGGGCAATGCGGCTACAAAGTTGCTCGGCGAACTCCCTTCATCAGCAAAAATATCTTTCTAGAGGTCGATAACCATGCCTGTAAATCTTAAAGAGCTTGCTGAATTCATCGCAGAGGCAAAGAAGAATACTTACGCTGGTGAACGTGAGACAAAAACGGAACCAGATGACTCGAGGAATCTGGACTACAGGAAAGGCAACTATATTTACAAGGATAGGTATTTCGGCTCTGACAGATTTGGCGGAGAAGAGGTTGTTTGGTTTAGAGAGCACCCTATATGGTTGATGAACTACTTCGGTGGAATTGTGAATAGAAGAATTGATTCGGAAAAAGTCTTTGCGTTTTTGAAGAAGGCACTCTCACAAGTCCATGTCTATGCGCCATTCAGAGGCCCCAGTTTCTATAGAGAAGGCGATTTTGAATACTTGAATTCAAGCATCGGAGATGTAAGGCGCTTTAAGGGGACCGAAGAGATAACATACAAGAAAGAGATCGTTCACAAACTTGAATATGCAGGCGGCATAATCACCGAATGAGAGATAAGGTGACGAATCATCTTCTCACTTTTCACACAATCAAAGGCGAAAGAGACGCTTGAAAACCAAGATGCTTAAAGGGCGTTCAATTGCTTCTGGACGATTCAAGGGAACAGCCATTGTATCAAAGATTCCTTTGAGCTTTCTTGGCGGAATCGATTACAACACCGGTGTGGTCATTGAGAAGAATCATGATTTGGAAGGCGAAGCACTCAAGGACAAGGTGCTGTGCTTTCCGTCTGGGCACGGCTCAACCGTCGGCAGCTACGTTCTGTATTCGCTCGTCAAGAAAGGACTTGGCCCAAAAGCCATCGTTAACCGAGTTGCAGACACGGTTGTAGCGGTTGGTGCCATCATCGCTGATATTCCAATGGTTGACCAGATCGACATCAAGCAAATCAGAACAGGCGACACAGTCGAGGTTGATGGAGACAAAGGAACAGTGAAAGTCCTGAAGCGAGGCTAATCACGCATGCATCTGACCAAGCAAGAAGAGCAAATGCTAGAAGGTGAATACGGCTGGGCTAGTCAGGTCTCAATGAAGATTCTTGTCCGCCTAGGAGACCTCTTCGGCGCCACCAAACTCATACCCGTTGAGTCAGCACACATCTCAGGCGTGTCCTATAAACACTTAGGAGACGCCTCGATTGACTTTTTGAAGGAGCTGGCTAAGGAGGGCGGAAGAGCACGCACAATAGCCACTCTCAATCCCTCAAGCTTCGACCCAGACTATCTCCTGAAACGTTACAAAAAGGAACGAGTCGACCAACAACAACGCGTGATTGGATTATTCAGGAAAATGCTTGTCCAACCAACGCTCACGTGTACACCATACTACCTTCAAGAACCAAAGATGGGTACGCACTTGGCTTGGTCTGAGTCTTCCGCGGTGGTCTATGCCAACTCTGTTTTGAGATCTTGGACAAACCGCGAGGGCGGTCCGAGCGCTCTAGCCGCTGCCTTGGTGGGCAAGACCCCAAACTATGGCATGCATCAGCCAGAGAATCGCAGACCAAACATCGCGGTGAAAATCGATGCGACGCTTCGAAACGAAGCAGACTTCGGTTCTCTAGGAATCCTTCTTGGCAAGCAGTTGGGAGAGAAAATTCCAGCGTTTGTAGAACTAAGTGGGTCGGACAACGACTTGAAGCAGCTGAGCGCTGCGTTGGCTTCAAGTGGCATGATAGCTATGTTCCATGCAAGAATGGACAAGTCAGGCAAGGGAGAGAAACTTGAGACAATATCCGTTGAGCCAAATGATTTGAAGGAGACCGCTGAAGGTCTCCGTACAACATCCGCACAACCGGAGCTTGTCTTCTTTGGATGCCCCCATTGTTCGGTTAATGAACTGGAAAAAGTTGCAGAGACCATTAAAGGTAACAAGATTAAGAAAGGCACTGAGCTATGGGTCTGCACATCAAGGTACATCAAAGAAAAGGCCAGAGACCACGTTGCTGTCATTGAGAGAGCCGGCGGACACGTGCTCTGCGACACCTGCGTGCTCACAACATGGGTTAAAGACCTCGGCATCGAAGCAGTGATGACAAACTCAGCTAAGACGGCGTTCTACGCGCCTACGCTAAACGATGTGGACGTTGCTCTAGCCCCGATGAGACAGTGCATAAGGGTCGCATGCGGAAACTAGCCAACGTCTTTTATAGTCTTTGTTCGCACGTCAAACTCATAGTATACTGACCCTATTAAGAGGCTAACTACACCGATTATCCAAGCGTCGCTGGACAGAAACGCCAACAATGCTACACAGAGAAGCAAGCCGGCAATTGAGACGAAGGTGGGATACCGCCTGTGCTCAGGTTTGAGCTTGGTCGCTGACAGATTAACCAAGGCGTGGTGAAACAGAAGAGAGAAGGTGCCGACCGCTACAATACGAGAGAAACCTCCAAACACTAGGACAGCTGAAGCCGCACCCGTTATTAGGACGGCGTAGTGAGGAGTCTGAAACCTAGGATGTATGCGGCTTAAGAACAGGGGCAGCTGCCGGTTTCGGGACATGGCAAACGTCATTCTTGAGACACCCAGTATAGTCATTAGCAGGACAC
>Ga0315310_10000632_pt1 | contig 22550 bp, 16 predicted proteins | sample TDP5_MG_FD_203630 | JGI IMG/M metagenome (GOLD analysis project Ga0315310, IMG submission 203630) | Freshwater sediment microbial communities from Lake Towuti, South Sulawesi, Indonesia - TDP5 | ecosystem: Environmental > Aquatic > Freshwater > Lake > Sediment | place: Indonesia: South Sulawesi...
AAACAGAGGGGGAAAGCTATACGCGGAAACATACGGAGAGGTCACGTCAACAGCTGTTGACCCCATAGAGAAGAAACCGCTGTTTCATTTCTGGCCTGGAAGCTATTCATTCTCAATATCTGCGGTAGGCTGCAACTTCAAATGTCCATGGTGTCAGAACTATCATATCTCGCAGGTGGAGCCGGGAGATGTCTTTTCCGATCAATTAGAGCCCGAGAAGATCGTAGAGCTGACCAAGAAGTACGGCTGCAAATCTATCTCGTATACATACAATGAGCCTATCATTTGGCATGAGTATGTGCTAGACACGGCTAGGCTCGCAAAGAAAGAAGGTATCCTCAATGTCCTAGTCACAAACGGGTACATTACACCTGAAGCTTTGAGCGAAATCGCCGATTTCATCGATGCGGCAAATGTCGACGTGAAAGGATTCAACGAGAAATTCTACAGAGAATACTGCAAGGCAGAGCTCAAGCCTGTTCTCGACGCAACGGAGGAGATGAAAAAGAAGGGCATACACGTAGAAACGACCACTCTAATCATACCGAAGCTGAATGATGATCCGAAGGAGATCGTAGAACTCTCGAAATGGCATATGGCGAAGCTTGGCTGTGATACGCCGTTACATTTCAGCAGATTCTACCCGGCATACAAGTTTTCCAACGTTCCTCCAACGCCTATCGAAACAGTTGCGAAGGCCCGTGAGATAGCGGTCAACGAGGGAATACGATATGTCTATGTTGGAAACGTTCTAGGAGATCCTGGCGAGAATACGTACTGCCCCTTCTGCAAGCAGCTTCTCATCGAAAGGTATGGATATGACATCGGTCGATGGCAACTAACGAATGACAACCGCTGTCAAAAATGCATGAATCCGATACCGATTGTCGGAACATTCGAGCCACGGCCGTCTAGATTTTCAAGACTGATATCTAGCTTCTAGCTCAAATGTCGCGCAACAAGTTTCGGTCTTGAGACTTAGCAGGGAAGGCTCGTCACAGAGAAGCAGATGAAAACGGCATGTGGATAGCTGTAAGGCCGGACTCGATCGCTGTGCTCAAAGATGAGAAATGTAAGAGGAGCCTCTCAAGGTACTTCGGTGTCTTTCAAGGGAAGAAGAAAGCGAAGTTCACTATTGCCCGATGTCTTCCGGCTAACTTCTCAGCAAACGAAACTACAGAGGAGTTGTGGACGAGACATGACCAGATCCTTAATGAGTTTCCTGGCTATGAGAATTCGATTGACATTGGAAAAGGAGATTTCGACAAGTCCGTAACTTCGTCTCAGTCATTTCTTGGTCTTAAAGCTGAGCTTGCCAAACGAATCTTGCTAGATTGCCACTTTTGTACTAGGAGGTGTGGCGCCGATAGGACAAGAGGTGAGGTGGGGTTCTGCGGTTGCGGGGTGACTGCGACAGTTTCCAGCTTCTTTGAACATATGGGTGAAGAACCTGAACTGGTTCCCTCTGGAACCATATTCACCTGCGGTTGCACGATGCGGTGCCTACACTGTCAGAACTGGACGATCAGTCAGAACATAGAGGCGGGAGATATGCACTCACCTGAGTCACTGGCAAAGATAGTAGACCGCCTCAGGCAGCAGGGATGCAGAAACGCTAACCTGGTCGGAGGTGAACCGACTCCTTGGCTCTACCACTGGCTCGAAGCATTCATGAGAGTTAGAGAAAACGTTCCTGTCGTGTGGAACACTAACTCTTACTACAGTGATGAGACGGCGCGACTACTCGCTGGGTTCGCTGATGTCTACCTTCTTGACTTCAAGTATGGCCCGGGCGACTGTGCCACGCGAATCTCGAGCGCTCCAGAATATTGGAAGGTATGCACACGAAACCATCTGACGGCAAAGAAATTTGGAGAACTCATAATCAGGGTCCTAGTTCTCCCAACCCACAACTCATGCTGCACCAGACCGATCTTGAAATGGATCTCTCGGAACCTTGGATCTGAGACACGGGTTAATCTGATGGATCAATATCGGCCAGAGTGGCGGGCGCATGAGGTTCCGGAACTCCGTAGAAGACTTACAGGATCCGAGTTCCGTGAGGCGTGTGAGATTGCACGTGAAGTCGGATTGACGAATGTCATTACCTGAGCTCTAGTCGGCCTTCAGATCAACTTTTATTTTGGGCGTGCACAAAAGAATACTGGGTCGTCGATGATCTATCAGAGTTAAGAGTGAACCGAGTGATCTTGAAGGTATTTGACTGAGGCGGCCCGAAATCAACCGCGACCGTGAAGGCTCCTATGGTTTGACTGCGACTATTCGATTCCCTCTCAAGATTGCGGCAATGTTGAAAACGTTCACCTTTGCAGAAAAGTCTACATCATCAGCAAAGCCTATCGAATCGAGATATCTAGCGTGACGTCCTTCTCTTAACGCAGAACATAGGTTTGGTTGGGCTTCTCTCCATGCATAAACTGAAGCCAAACATCCATCATCCAACTTGGCGCCATATCGCATCAATCGGTCGGATATGCCTCCCGCGCAGAGAAAATCCTCGAGAGAGAAGCCTCCACGTGTACCTGCGGTTACCAGAGATACTCCGCTTTTCGAGGCCTTAGCGAGTCGGCTAGCAAGTCTGACTGTGGCTTCCAAGTTGAGAAATGAGCCAATGAGCACGTTCCGCCCTTTCTTGCCGAGAATGATCGCTTTGGTTCCACTCGTAGTCGTTAGCACAACCGTTCTGCGCTGTACGACTTCGCTTTTGAACTCAAGAGGAGAGTTTCCCAGCTGGAATCTTTTCGGCCTCTTCCCTTTTCTCTCACCAGCCAAGACTGCTTCGTGCACCTTTGCCAGTGATCGCGCTTCGTCAAGACTTGACGATGGTATCACTGCTTTCGCTCCATTTGCAAGGGCAGCTACAATCGAAGAACTACACCTTAACACATCTATGGCTACGATGACATCCCCTCTCTCGGCCGCAGTAGCGGAGTTCCTGTATCCAATCTCTAATCGAACATTGAACTTGGTTGGCGACTTCTTCAACAGGCAACAACTCATGACTGTTGATTATCAGGAATGCTTGGGAGATCTATTATTTGCTGTCTTGAGTTAAGTTCGCCGATAGACTCTTTGCAATCAACGAAAAGGGGGAGGCTGTCTCGAGAGGAAATCGAGGTATGCAGATATCGAAGATCAGATGTCCTTGAGTACTTCACGGTATCCCTGAAAGTCTATGTGACCCATCCCGCTGATGTTGAATACGATGACCTTCTCCTCATTTCTCTTCTTCATTTCAAGTGCTTCATCAATAGCAGCTCTTACGGCGTAAGCGGATTCGGGAGCCACCAAGAATCCCTCTATCTGTAGAAAGGTTCTCGCTGCCTCGAATACGTCTTTCTCATCGATAGCGTAGACTCGCGTGCCGATTAGGCCCTTGCTCCTCAAGAGGCTCAGGATTGGCGCCGTCGACGTTGACCGTATGCCTTCAGCTCTGATTAAAGGGAGAGGCGTGTCAACGCCCAACGTGTATACTTTAGCCATCGGCGTGGACTTTGAGGGCTCCGTGAAATCGTAGCGGTATTCTCCTTTGGTCAGCCTAGCAGAGGAAGCCGATTCTGCACCTACGAACCTTACGTCCTTCAAGCGTCCATCAAGCCGTTCCTTGAGATAGGCTGAAATGAATCCGTAGAAGTTACTTCCTCCTCCGACACATGAGATCATTACGTCCGGTTTCTCATCAATCATCTCGAGTTGTTTCTTTGTTTCCAAACCGATGATCGACTGCGTCAGGAGGACATGGTTCTTTGAGCTCCCGACTGTGGCGACCGTATCTTCTCTCGACGCCGCGTCCTGAAGAGATTCAGCGGTAGCAATGCCTATGGAGCCTGGGTGCTTCGGATCCTTCTTCAAGAATTGTCTGCCGATCTCTGTTCTGTCAGTGGGTGAAGGAAGAACCTCTGCGCCAAGCATTTTCATGTAGGTTGCTCGGTCAGGTTTCAGGTTGTAAGCAAATCGCACAAAGTATATCGTACATTCTAGTCCAAATATCTTTGAAGAGAATGCGAATGCAGTTCCGGTCTGTCCGGCGCCTGTCTCAACTGCGAGGCGAGAGATTCCTTCCTTGGCGGCAAAAAATGCTTGGGCGAGCGTGGTGTTCATCTTGAAGCTTCCTGTAGGGGAGAGATCCTCTCGCTTGTAGTAGATTCTAGCTGGCGTCTTCAAGTAACGCTCGAGCCTCACCGCTCTCTGCAGGGGCCTGGGTCGTCCGACATGAACGTAGAGGTCCCAAACCTCATCCGGGATCTTGATCCAACGTTCCTTCGATGCGTCAAGTTGCAACGATGTCTTGGTGTAGAGCTTTTCCAGTTGCGCAATTCGCGAGGGCCCTTCTTCCGGATCCTTCGCCGGGGGCAGAGGTTCAGGTAGGTCGGGAACTATGTTGTACCATTCTTTCGGCATCTCGTCGATGCTCAGATTCACTACGTTTGGTTTCATTCTGAACCACCAGACGGCTTTACGTCCATAGCCGTAGCTATATAAGATTGCACAATCCCCAATGATGAATTCATCGTACCGAACAAGAGATCGAAAACTGTCATCAACTCCGAATCGTGAGCGACTTTGCGGAAAACTCATTCACGGCTGATCTCAGCGACGGATCTCCTGCTCTTGCTTATGGCCGTGATTTGGGGAGCGAACTTTGCAGTAGTCAAGCAGACCCTTCGTGAGATGCTTCCTCTGAGCTTCAACGCTTTGCGTTTTAGCCTTGCTTCAATCTCTCTGATCTTTGCCTTATGGCTGTCGGAAGGTGGCTTCTTGCTGGATAGAAAGGACTTCAAAGGAGTGTTGGTCCTAGGTGTAATTGGGCACACTTTCTACCAGCTGCTGTTCATCAACGGGATCGCTCGGACTACTGCGAGTCTGTCAGCGCTCCTAATGGCGACAGGCCCCCTATTCGTGGTTCTTCTGGATTTGCTGATCGGAGTCGAGAAGCCTTCAGGAAGAACACTCCTCGGGGCGTTTCTTTCTCTGGCAGGAGTCTTCATGTTGGTGGGCGGATCTCGTCCCGATTTCGGCTCCCTGGAAACACATATGCTTGGAGGCGCTCTGATTCTCGCCGGGTCAGTGTGTTGGGCGGGATACACAGTACTCTCGAAGCCATATCTTGTCAGATACTCTCCGCTCAGGTTGACGGCAACCACAATGGTTCTTGGCACGATCATTCTCGATCTCTTAGCGATTCCCTCTCTGCTCGCCCAGGAATGGAGAGCAATAGGCTTCGGAGGCTGGGCTGGCCTAGCGTACTCCTTCGGCTTTGCGATTGTTCTTGCATACGTCATCTGGGATATTGGAATTCACAGAGTAGGTCCTGGAAGAACCGCGGTTTACCAGAACCTCATACCAGTAATCGCAACGGCAATCTCCTGTCTGTGGTTGGGGGAGATCATAGGAGGACTACAGATAGTTGGCGCCGGGATGGTCTTTCTAGGCATATATCTAACTCGGAGATCCTAGCTTCTCTTTGACCGAAAGAATGTTCTATCCAAAGCAGACTATTCAATATCTCACGTATCTAGCTGAAGAGGATGAACTATGGGCGATCTTGACAGAATCTTCTCGTATGTTGAGGAACATCAGTCTAGGCTTCATGAGATCATCAGAATGATCGTTGGGAAGCCAAGCGTTAATCCGCCCGGAGATACGACAGAGGCCGCACAAGTCACCGCGTCTCTCCTATCCTCTATCGGACTCAATGTGGAGTTGGTGAAGGCGGCTGATCGTAAGGTCAATGTTGTAGGGGAATGGAACCTGGGCCGATCTGAATCTGTTCTGTTCAACGGGCATCTCGACACGGTTCCAATCGGCGATCAATCGCTCTGGAACTTCGATCCATACGGCGCAGAAGTTTCGGAGGGTTGGATGTATGGGAGGGGGGTGGCTGACGACAAGGGAGCTGTCGGATGTGCAATAGCTGCTCTCGAAGGAATAAGAAGACTGGGCTTGGAGCCAGCGGTCAATGTCATTGTTCATGCGGTCTGCGACGAAGAGGTTGGAGCGCAACTAGGCACTTCATACTTGGTTGAGAAAGGCTATGCCAGCAAGGCCGACTACGGCTTCGTCTTGGAAGCCTCAACAAGTGAGGACAGAATCTTTGTTCGAAACTCCATGAAGGGGACCGCCTCTCTCAACATAACTGTTCAGGGAAAGACAGCTCACGCCGCCAATCCAAAAGAGGGAATCAACGCCAACCTGAAGATGTCAAAGTTACTGGTTGCGTTAGATCGCACTAGGTTTACGTTCAAGCGAAGCAAGTACTTGACACCTCCGACTATCGCAGCTGGAACCCTAGTCCAAGGAGGAGAGAAGTCAAACGTTATCCCGGGAAAGTGCACATCCTCATCTGATATCAGATACTTACTTGGGATGACGCAGGAGACGATAAGGCGCGATATTGATCGCGTCATCAACCGGGTGAAAAGAAGCGACAAGGATCTTCATGTATCCTACGAGTTGAAACTCGGAAGACATAGAGCGGTGGAGTTGGATGAGCGCCAACCAGTCGTCAGAAAAGCGAGAGACATGATAAGAAAGGTGACCGGCTACACCCCACGGATCATGGGAGGATACGGAGCAACGGACGCGTCTTTCCTCATCCTTGACGCAAAGCTGCCCACATTGATCGGACTTGGGCCTGCGGACATAGACTATGGGAACGTTCACGGTATCAACGAAAGAGTTTCCACGAGAAAGTTGTTGGAGTTCACAAAGATCTACGCGGGCCTCGTCCTATCGTAGCTCAACTTTCGCCTCCTTCCAATCGCTTACTGGCAGTGAGAGCTTCTTCTCGATCTCAGGCCGGTGGATGCTGTTCATTGTGCAGAAAGGAATTATCCGCCCGTCTGGGACGGCATAGTGTATACAACATCTCTGAACTCGCTGAAGGTCGAAGTTATACGGGTCCATGAAGTGCATACTACCTATCATCACCATCTTGCGCATCATCCTCCCCAATGCTTCATAGGACCCGCTTGTAAGTACTCCTGTCATTAGTCCTCTCAGCATGCCGAAGCCTACGTATCGCATAGCAATCATCATCTGCATCTTTGCTCGAGTCTTCTTTCCTTTTGAAGCCAGCTCATGGACCTTCCTCATTGAATTCATGAACTTGTCGACATTGACAAACTTGGTGATCGGCGTAATCTTCCCACTCTCTACGAGTATGAATGTGGCAGCGCCGCAATGTTGATGCGCCGTGAACTCTGAGTATCGCCTCCCCTTGAGTGAGCCAACTGCCTTCGCAATTGGGACCACTACCGGAACGGGATAGAAATCCGAGGCTTTCAGGACGCCATTTGTTTGCTCTTCAGCAAGCCTCATGAAGTCGCTTATGGTTATCCTCATCTCGCTGAGCTTTGATCGGTCAATTCTTCCGCAAATTGAGACAGGTTGAAAGTTAACTCCGCGAATCACGTCATGGTTCTTCGCGGCGAAATGGATGAGGTCACCTACTTGGTGGTCGTTCACCCCTCCGATTAGCGTCGGTACAAGAATCATGCTGTCAAGCCGCGCCTTCCGTGCGTTCTCTATGGCTTTCATCTTCACATCTAGAAGCGGTACGCCTCTCGTCTTACGGTAGACATCATCGTCCAAGCCATCGAACTGCAGATAGAACGTGTCCACACCTGTGTCCATAAGTTCCCTGATGTAGCTTGCACTTTGAGATATCTTGATGCCATTTGTGTTGACCTCCACATGGTCGAAGCCCAACTCCTTGGCTTTCTGGACTAGCTCCGGCAAGTCTTCACGCACGGTGGGCTCACCTCCGCTAAATTGAAGAGCCGTAGGAGCGATGGGCTCGTTCCGTCGCAGGTTTCTTAGCATTTCTTCAATCTGTTCGCGGGTTGGCTCGTAGACATAGCCTGTCGCCGCCGCATTCGCAAAGCATACGGGGCATCTCATGTTGCACCTGTTCGTGATATCGATTATTGCAAGAACTGTCTGAGATCTATGTTCCGGGCATATCCCACAGTCGTATGGGCATGATCTCACCGTCTTTGTCCGCGGGTTAGAGATGCCATCGCCCACCCACTCATAGTTCTCGAACCTTGCGTACTGCTCATAGTCTGACCAGTACATGTCCTCGAAGGAACCGTGTTCGCTGCAAGCCTTAACTATCTTGACCCTTCCACCGTCTTCCAGCACCTTTGCGTCGATTATGGCCAGGCATTCTGGGCACAAGCTCTTCGTTTCCTTCAAAAGCCGAGGCAGGAATGACACCACCGAGAGTTGTAAATATTCGAAGTAGACACTGATCTGACCGTATAAAGGGATTTCCGAACGTCTCAAACGGTGAAAAGTAGGAATGTCGATTAGCGAGAAGACAAGAAGGGCGCTGCAAGACCTAGGCTTAACGGAGTATGAGACAAGGGCATACGTAGCGCTCCTTCAAAGGGGAAGCATGACTGCAAGCGAAATCAGTGAGATGGCGCCAGTCCCTTACTCGAAGATCTACGAGGTTCTGGGAAGCCTTGAGCGAAAAGGTTGGATTGAGACGGAATCGGGTCGTCCGTCAAGATACTATCCGCGGTCGCCGACAGATGCGCTTGAAGCCACTAGGCTCAGACGTGAGAGACTTCTAAGAGCCAACGAAACGCAGGTTCTTGGTGAATTGACCCCGATCTTCGAGAAGAGGGAGTCTCAGGAGAGACCTGATATTTGGATCGTTCGAGGAGAGTTCAACATATTGTCGAAGATAAGGGAGACGATGGGGAAGTCTACCAAGGAGATCCTCATAGCTGTCCCGGGACTCACGAAGGAGATGCTAGATTTGGTATCTCCGACTCTTCTCCACCTCAAGAGTCAGGGCGTCAAGATCCTACTAATGACCTCCGAAAACGTTGAATCAGAAACTCTGGATGAGGCCTGTGCGTTCGCCGAAGTGAAGGTGCGAAGCCAGATGTTTGGGGGAGGCATAGTGTCAGATGTGCGAGAAGTCATGCTCTTGCTTGAGGAGGAGAGAGGAGGAACTGCCCTCGCCATCTGGTCCGATCACGTCGGCCTCACCAGATTCGCCAAGAACTATTTCGAATATCTGTGGCGAGATGCCAGTGATTACAAAAGGACGTAGCTGCTTGCAGTGCCTCCGGCAAAGAGAATCCAGCTACACAGGCACAAGCATCCTGAAGCTACCCAACCGGAGACTCGAACGCGAACTCGGAAGTTGATATCGGCGGTTCAGCCAGCGCTCGGAAAGTATGGCCTTAAGTCCAGAGACACGATTCACGCAGCAACCACCTTGAAGAATGAGATCGACGAGATCTTGCTTGAGCCGTTGGGGTGCCGTCGTTAAGCGACGGCTCCCCCCTACCCCCTTTTCCCGGGTAGGTGAGCTCATTCTGTTAAGCGTCTCTTGAAGGTTCGTTGGTGCTCTGTGGACCTCGTTTCTTTCCTTACTCTTGTTCGTGCAAGATTGAGATTTGCATATGGGAGGATTACAACTATCGAGTTTTCTATGCGGCAGACGAGGCTTAAGTGGAATACTTCGTCCTAGTGCAAGCCAATGCAGCCATGGTACCGTTCGAGTCTCCTTGGAGTCACTCTTTCACTTGAACTCTATGACTGTGGTTCCGAACACGAACATCTCGATGAATATCAGAGCAATCACAATTGCCAAGAATACTGTTGCCCTCGACTCACTCACATTGTACAGTGCCTTTGGTCCAATGTAGAGCTGGATCAAGGTTGAGTAGAAGGCTGCGAACAGAGATACGTATGGAAGGAAACCGCCGAGTGCGCACGGCCCCACGCCGTACGACGCTATCTTCCAACTATCCAATAATGAACCCTTTCCTCCCATTACCCTGCAGACAAGATGAATGAACGTTGTTGCGAAGAGCAAGAGGAGAAAAGCGAATCCGACGATCAGAAACGGCTCGACTATATAGGCAACAGCTCCATATGACGGTAGCAACCGATTCTTTACGAGCCTGAATGCCATTATCTGAGCTTGATAGGCAGACGAGATGTCAGTGCTCTCAACTCCAAGATAGTTCACAACGGGAGTTGCGATCGAGAGCAGAGCCGTCACTTTGAGAAAGAAGACGAACGCTGGCCTCCAGTCCTCACTTCTCGTCGCCTCCAAGAATCCGCTCGGGTCTCTGAGCAGACTTAGGATTCTCCGCATCGTCAGCCCACCTAAAACTAGACATCCAAGAACTTAACGGTTCATGATGAGGTAGGACGACTCCCACTAGATGCGGTGTTACCAGTTATCGTTACCAGTACCGTTACCATGCCGTAGGGGCGTGTCACGCAGTAGGTTCGTCGGTCTGTTCCGCCCCTTCCCGAGCCATCGGAACACGTGTTCCGCGGCGGATCTCCGCTACTCGTAGTGAATGAGCTCTTTCTCCTCAAGGGTCCCCTGAAGTACGGTTACGGCACGATGAACCTCCTCTTCCTTCTTCGCTCCCGTACATACAAGTTTCCCACTTGCGAAGAGCAGGATAACGACTTTCGGATCATCCATGCGGTAGATCAAGCCAGGGAACTGCTCGGGCTCATACATCGTCCTCTTCAGTGAGTATGTCGACTTTTCTAGGTCTATGGAGCCGCCCAGTCCTGCAGAGGCGACGATGTTCTGTATCTGAATCTCTGGCTTCCCCACAATGACAATTCCATTCTTCTTGAGTTCATCCACAACCTTCATCACCGCCTTCTTGGCCTGCCGTTCGGACTTAGCCCCAGTGCAGACCATCTTTCCCGAACTGAAGATGAGCGTCGCCGTCTTGGGCTTCTTCAACCTGTAAACTAGCCCAGGAAACTGTTCTGGGCGATATTCGACGCCTGGAAATATTCGGACGATGGAGCCAAGGTCTATGTCTTGTCTGAGAGTTGCTGAGGCGACGACATTCTCTATGTTTATGAACGCCTTCTTCTTTGCCAAACTTCTACAGCTCTTGGGCCAAATATGTCGGGTAGGAGCCCTACGATCGTATACGTTGCTTTTATATACTTTAAAAGTTGCGTTTGGTCGCCTTTTGAAGCTCACGGATTGCAAGGCTTAAGGACAAGTTTGGACTTGTGGGCAATTCCTGACCGTTCGTCTTTCGACCCCTTCTTTCCCGCAGGGACTATGAACTCATAGACAATTATGAGAGCGGTCAGTAGGATTATCGTAGCCATACCTAGGGGTTCCTTCAGGGCTAGAATTACATAGCCAAGATACGCCACCTTGCCCATAACTACGCCAACCAAGTGACTTTCAGGGACCCCTGGATACGGAGACCAGCTATCTTTTGTGGGATTATTATCCCCTTTGGTCTCGAAGTACAGTCTTCCGCCTTGAGTATTGATTCCCACAACTCTATGAACTATCAACATATCACGATCTCTAGGGCTATGGAAGACTATGATCGCTCCAACGCTCACCAACTTGGGATCGACTCCTCTGACTATTATCAGATCTCCCACGTTGAGCGTTGGAACCATGCTCCCAGATGAGACTGGATGAAAAGGGAGATATTCTGTTCTGAATACAACCCTGAGTCCAAAGAACACGGCGTACTCAGCTAGAACAACCAACGCAAGTACTGCCGCGGTCTTTGCGAGCTCGTTTCGTCTGACAAAGGAAACAGCCCTTCTGATCGCGCTTGTCAAACTTGGGTTCGCCTTGATGAACGTGTTGTTCAGCATACTCGGACAGTAGCCATAATTAACGTTGTGATGCGAATGCATCTACGTTCGCTTAGCTTCTGCTCTAACTTTTCGCACCAGATCTTCAAGAGCTCTTTGTCCAGCTAGCAAAAACTCTTTTCCCCGTTCAGTTATTCTGTAAATCCTACGACCTCTCCCTTTCTCTGATTCCCATACCCCCTCCACATAAGCTCTTTCTTCGAGTAAGTGAAGCATAGGATAGAGGGTGCCTGCGCTGAGATAGACATCAAATTTGTCGCGAATCTCCATGTTGATCTCATAGCCCCACCTCGGTTTCTCAACCAGCAATCTCAGAATGATTAGGTCGAGACCCGTCTTTACGAGCCTCTCCTTCAAGATCTTGTTGGGGCTCCTGATCAACGAGATTCTGACACCAACCGATCTATTTGCGTAGACACGTAAGTTAATTCTTTTGGTGACCTCTAAATTCATTGAACATGGGGATTTCATTAGTTTCGACGGTAGGACGGTCTTAAGGCCCTGTATGTCTTGAGTACGTAGCGTATGAGGTAGAAACAGCTCTAGTAGGGAACGGTGTTGAAGCCGACAGCGAAACGTCTAACAACGATCTCTCCTTCCAGCATCAGGAAGTTCTTCGGACCTAGCGGAGAGGGCTAATGCGGATGTCTTTCGCCACGGCCCATGAGAAGATAGTCGAGGCCATTCAAAGAATGAGGGAAGCAGCTTCAAAACTCCAGCGTCCTTGAGACGCCCTATTTACTCTTCGGCTTAGGTGGCATGTCTCGGTAATGTTCGGCGCATATCCCCAATTGAAGCTTTTACGAAAGAAAAATAGCCGCGCCCGCTTTGCATGTTTTTATTTGAGGTTCTTCTTCAATGAAGCGCTGACTCTCTGATGTTGCCGGAGGAGACAGAAGTTTTCTCAATGCTTGCGAAGCCTGTCAGAGAAGCTGTTAGGGAGAGGGGTTTCCTTGAGCCTACGGAGCCTCAAAGGAAGGCTATTCCTCTAATCCTGGAAGGCAAGAATGTTCTCCTGATCGCTCCGACAGCCTCAGGGAAGACCGAGTCAGCCGTCCTTCCTATTCTCAGTCTCTATGTCTCGAATCGAGAAGGACCTGGCGGAATCAGGATACTGTACATCACGCCCCTCCGCGCTCTGAACCGAGATCTCCTCGAAAGGCTGGAATGGTGGTGTAGCAGGGTCGACGTGAAGGTTGCGGTAAGGCACGGAGACACCGAAATCAAGGAGAGGGGACGCCAAGCCAGAAGCCCTCCGGACATGCTGATCACGACCCCTGAAACGCTACAAGCAATCCTCCCCGGGAGACTTATGAAGCGACACCTTGCAGGCGTACGGTGGGTCATAGTAGATGAGGTCCATGAACTCGCAGAGGACAAACGTGGAAGCCAACTTTCCCTCGCACTTGAGCGATTAAGATGGATTACGATGAGAGATTTCCAACTCGTCGGGCTGTCCGCAACAGTTGGAAGCGCCGATGCGGTTGCGCAGTTCCTAGTTGGCACCGGCAGGAAAGCCGAGGTAGTCAAAGTTCCGGTCGCAAGGAAGATGAGACTTGTAATACAGTTTCCTGAACCAGTTCCAGTGGACTATGCTTTGGCATCGCGACTATACACACACCCGGAAGTGGCAGCTAGGCTTAGGCTAATGCGCAATCTCATCCAGAACCATCAGTCGGTCTTGCTCTTCACAAACACCCGGGCCATCGCGGAAGTCCTGGCAAGCAGATTCAAGGTTTGGGATGTCGATTTTCCTGTCTCAATTCACCATGGTTCACTATCTAAGCCTTCAAGAATAACCGCGGAGAGAGGACTGAAGGAAGGGGGACTCAAGGGGCTCGTATGCACCTCCTCTCTGGAGCTTGGAATAGATGTCGGTAGAATCGATTTTGTCATACAGTACATGAGCCCCAGACAGGTAACCCGTCTTGTTCAGCGTGTTGGCCGCAGCGGACACAGCCTGGGCCGAATGGCTGATGGCTCTATCATATCGATGGATTCAGACGACACACTGGAAGCCTTGGTGATTGCGAGAAGAACCTACGAAGAGATTCTGGAACCAGTTTCCATACCAGAGAAACCGTTTGACGCCTTGACTCATCAGATCGTAGGCCTTCTGACCCAACAACGTAGGTGGTACTTTAACGAGATCTTGGACTTGTTTGTCAAGGCCTATCCTTACCGAAACCTAACAGAGGATGACCTCAAGAATGTCTTGACTTACATGCACGCGAGATACCCTCGCTTGGCTTGGGTCTCATTCCAAGACAAGGTCGTTCTCAGACCACAGAGAATCAAGGACATGTATGAGTACTACTTCAACAAACTTTCCATGATTCCAGACGAGAAACAGTACCTTATCGTAGATGACTCAACCGATACGCCTGTCGGGGTCTTGGACGAAGCGTTTGTGGCCGAATACGGAGAACCGGGAACCAAATTCATCGTGAGAGGTAGCCCTTGGAAGATTCTCAGAGTTCGAGGCGACAAGATTCACGTAAGGCCGATTTCGGATCCGTCAGGCGCGATACCCAGTTGGGTCGGCGAAGAAATACCTGTTCCGTTCGAGGTGGCTCAGGAGGTCGGTCAGGTAAGAGGGATTGCGGCTGAGAAATACCTGAGCCGAGCAGAGAGGAGACAAGTTGCGGAGGAATTTTCGAGGACACATCCGGCTGGTCCTGAAACGGTCGAACGCGCGCTTCGGGAGGTTTTTGATCAGGTCGATCGAGGGATTCCTGTGCCCTCTGATCGATTAATCATAATCGAGGAATGGGAAGATTACATAGTTGTCAATGCCAACCTTGGGACGCTAGTCAATCGTACCTTGGCGCGGCTCTTGGGCCACATTCTATCCGAGGAGACAGGATACACGATCGGGGTTCAACAAGATGCCTACCGAATTGTTCTTCAGACCGCCGGATCGATCACATCCCAAAGGATTTCAGAGCTACTCAGAGAGTTGGGCGAACGAGACGTTGTGACGGAACTCAAGAAGGCTTTGATGAAGACGGGCCTCTTCAAGAGAAGGCTAGTGCATGTGGCAAGAAGATTCGGCGCCATATCTCGAAAGGTAGATTTCAGCAGCGTACGGCTGGACCAACTAATGAAAGCCCTAGAGGGGACCGTAGTAGTAGAGGAATCATTAAAGGAGACGCTCGAGAAGGACTCGGATCTACCGAACATGATGAAGGTTCTAGGAGACATTCGTGACGGGGTCATTCAGGTTCAAGCTATTGACAATAAGGGTGAGGCGACTCCGATTACTCGTATCGGAATGGAAAGAATCAGTCGAAGGACGGATCTCATTCCCCCTGAGAAAATGAAGCGAATCCTTCTCGAGTCCACACGGGTGAGAATATTGAACGAGGCGAGAACTTTCATATGCACGTCATGCTGGCAGCACGTAGAGATGAAACAGCTGAAAGATCTACCCGTCAGGCCAAGGTGTCAGAAGTGCAAGTCTAGAGCGATTGGCATGCTTTCGCTCTCTGAGGAGGAAGCGTTGGCCATCGCAAGGAAGAGAGGTAGAAGCATCTCTGCGAGAGATCGGGAAACCCTAGATCTAGCGAGGGAAACAGCGGACTTGATAGAGAAGTACGGAAGAGTGGCGGCCTATGTCTTAGCAGGTCGCCGAGTAGATCCTCTCGAAGCTGAATTTGTTCTGCAACGAGAGAGACACGTCTGCGACCTGCTCTTCGAGCTGATCATGGAAGCCGAAAGAAATGCTCTAAGAGACAGATTTCTCTAGGACATAGGAAAAGAAGAACTGAAACTCTTTCTTGGCCTAGGCTGCCACGGTAAGCCTCTCTATCAGGATCGTCGGCGAGATCAAAGTCATTCCTGGACCCATCGTGACCTGCTTTGAGTTTCCGGCTGCAAGTCGAAGTTGCCTGAGGATGCTCGGCATGTTTCCTCCGATCATGGCATGCTTGACAGGGAAGGTCAAATCTCCATTCTCTATTCTGAAGACGCAATCCAACGCAAGGGAAAAGTCACCGCTCTGAACGTTTGAAGTATGGGCTCCGATAAATCCTCTGACCAAGATTCCGCTCTTGACCTCTCGGATTAGATCCTCTCTTCTACCCATGCCCGGTTTCAGGACCAAATTATGTGGACCTATGCTAGGCTCAAGGGTGTACTCCGGTCTTGTTCCGAACATGATGTACCTTAGAGAGTTTCCCGTATTCTCAACGCCCTCCTTGCTGGCCGTGTACGAGTTGTGCAAGAAGGTGCGGAGGACCCCCCTCTCTACGATCGGCCTGGAATTGGTCGGGCATCCTTCAGAATCGAACGGTTTCGACCCTAGCGCTCTTGGAACAGCTGGATCATCGATCAATGTTACGCTTTCCGAAGCCACTTCAGATCCAATCTTTCCCGTAAGTGGGGACTGGTTCCTCTGAACCAAGTCTGCTCTGATTTGCTGAACAAAAGTGTTCATGAAGAGATCTGCCAGCCCATCCTGATCCACAACAACGTCGTAGATTCCTGGCTCAAGAGGTTTCGGATTCAGCTGCCTTATCGCTGTATCAGCGGCGTCGCCGGCCGTCGCGACAAGCTTCTCACTCTCATACTGGCTTGAAGAGTGCGTATCCCAGCCCACGCCCACCGACCCGGTAGATTCAGCTACTACATACATATTGCCGCCGAACGCTGTGGATTTGTAGCTGACAGAGACTCCCAGTGAGTTGGCAACTGAAGTTTCTCCCAAGCTCGCATATACACTGCCGCTGACCGCGGATACCCTTGAATCCTTGCAGGCTTCCCTTAGCATCGATGCTCCGATTTCGATTAGGTCAGATGGATCGATCCTCGGAATTCTTTTGTCGAATACGTCCGCAGCTTTTCTAGTTCTAGCCTTTTCCTGAAAGGATTTCAGATCCTTGTCAGCTCTCTTCACTCTGGCTGTACTGACTGCCTTCTCCGCCGCCTCCATTACAGTATTTCTAGAAAAGTCCGTTACGTAACTGAATCCCGTTGAGGCTCCGTCCGCCTTCTTGATCAAGACTCTGATCCCCATCCCTTGATCACGCTTCACCTGGCCGATCTTCACCTGTTTCTTCTCGATCACGATGTTTGTTCCAACCCCATTGGTTGCGAACACTTCTGCTTGAGTGGCACCTAGTTTGACGCATCTCTTGAGCGCATAGTTTAGAACTTCGCTCAAGCTATTTCCCTCCCACGACAGCGTTCCTGATTCTTATGTGAGGACTTCCAGTTCCAGTTGGAACGACCTGCCCTGCCTTGCCGCATAACCCTATACTCATCTGGAAGTCATTGGCGACGCCGTCAATATTCATAAGAGTCTCCAAAGTTATTCCTGAAAGCGAGACATCGCTCAATGGTTTGGTCAACTGGCCCTTCTCAATCAAATATCCTTCCTCAGCACTGAACTGGAAGGTTCCCTTAGCTGTATCAACCTGTCCTCCGCGGGATCCCTTCAAGTAAACCCCGTGATCTACTCCTTTGAGAAGTTCCTCGAAGTTTTGATCACCCGCCGTTAGGTAAGTGTTGCTCATCCTGACTACAGGTCTATAGGCGAAGGATTGGGCCCTAGCTCCTCCGTTGGGCTTCATATCCAGCTGGGCGGCGGTCTCCCTGTTCAAGATGTATCCTTTCAAGAACCCTCTCTCTATGATGACGCGTTTCTCCGTAGGCACCCCTTCTGAATCGTAGAAGGAGGTGCCCCACCCTTCAGGGTAGGTGGAATCGTCATACATAGTAACTAGGTCAGATCCCACTCTTTGCCCCATCTTGTCTTTCAGTATAGACTCTCCGGTTACCACGTGATCAGCTTCAGCGGCATGGCCTACGGCCTCATGCGCGAATACCCCGGCAAGTTTCTGATCAGCTATCACGGTAAATCTTCCGCTTGGAGCAGGCGCCGCCTCCAGAAGCTTGACCGCTCTCTCAGCCGCTCTTCTCGCCAATCCTAGCGGGTTCACTTTCTCGAAGAGTTCGAAACCTGCTTGCATTCCGTTCCTCTCTCGAATCGTCCCTACTTTCGCTCCCTCCCTTGCGACCGCTACAACAACTATGCTTCCTCGGCTCGGCATCCCAACCAAGCTTGTTCCCTCACTCGTCGCAAGGCAAGTCTCTCCACTGAAATCACTGTAGGTCACGGTGACACTCACGATTCGCTTATCCACCTTCGTCGCCTTCTCGGAAGTCTCTGAGGTCAACCGCATCTTTCTGTCTATAGGTACCGACCGCATCGGCTCCTTCACAGTAGCCGTCACAACATCCTTAACTGCTGAAACCTCTGCGAGACTGGCTTTCTCATGGGTGTGCAGAGCAGTGGCCTTCGCAGCCTTCAAGGCTCCACGAACGGTTTGTGAAACATCTCTCGGTTTCAGTGAGGTAGAGGAGCCGAAGCCCCACGCTCCCTTGTATAGAACTCTGATTCCCAGTCCTTGGTCGGCTCCAGAAGCCACTTGGTCAAATGTATCTTTCATGAGTCTAATGTCTGTGGAATATGTCCGTTCAACTCTTGCATCAGCATACTCAGCTCCGAGCCTTTCGCAGAGCGCGATCGCTTTCTCCGCAATTCTCATTGACAATACAGATCACCATCTTGACTGTGAGAGCCTGCTATGCAGATTTATCAGTTACGAAAACCACTAGCACCCATAGGAGTTTGAACAGACCAGCTTCCCTCGATGTGTTGAATTCCAAAGAAACTCTTATCTCTTAAGTTTAAAAAGCATCAGCAGGGTAATGCGTCTAGCCAAGCATAGAGCGAGGAGATGACTGTGAGTCAACGTCAGACGAAGAAGCCGGAAGAATTCGAGATAATGCTCGTGACTGACGTAGGCAGCACAACGACCAAGGCACGCCTCTTCAGGAAGAAAAGCAATGAGTACAGGTTTGTTTCTAGCGGAGAGGCTCCTACAACCGTTGAGGCACCTTATGAGGATGTAACCAGAGGTGTCAGAAACGCGGTCCGAGAAGTGGAAGAGCTGACAGGACTGCGTTTGCTGGAAGAAGAAGGCATCGTATGGCCGCGCAGGGCCAACGGAGACGGCGTTGATCTCTACGCAACAACTAGCAGTGCTGGTGGTGGTCTTCAGATGATGGTTGCAGGAGTCGTAAAGACGATGACCGCTGAAAGCGCTGAAAGAGCCGCCCTAGGCGCAGGAGCCATCGTGATGGACGTAATCGCAGTTGATGACGGAAGAATGCCCCACCAGAAAATTGAGAGGATAAGGACACTTAGGCCGGATATGATACTGATTGCAGGAGGAACGGATGGCGGCACTATTACTCATGTCGTGGAGATCACCGAGCTGATATCTGCGGCGGAGCCGAAAGCGCGGCTAGGGATAGGCTATGAGTTGCCAATTGTCTATGCTGGCAACAGAGACGCTAGGACGCCTGTCTCAAAAACTCTCGGAAACAAGTTTGCTCTCAGAGTAGTGGACAACATCAGACCAGTTCTTGAGCTTGAGAACACTGAACCAGCCCGCGACGCCATCCACGAGCTTTTCATGGAGCACGTTATGTCTCATGCTCCAGGCTATGACAAGTTGATGAAGTGGACAGATGTTCCGATAATGCCAACTCCGGCGGGGGAAGGCCGAATGTTTAGGACTCTGGCTGAGTTGAGGAAGGTTAACGTCATCGGGGTCGGCTTGGGTGGGGCGACTACGAACGTCTACTCAATATACGATGGGAAGTTCGTTCGGACGGTCAGCGCCAACCTAGGCATGAGCTACAGCATATGCAATGTCTTGAAGGAGGCTACCATCAACAACATCATGCGTTGGGTTCCCTTCGATGTCGAACCAGCGCTCGTCCGCAATAGGCTGAGAAACAAAATGATCAGGCCCACAACAATTCCACAGACCCTCGAAGAACTTATGGTAGAGCACGCAGTCGCCCGCGAAGCACTTCGACTTGGCTTCTCTCATCATAAGCAACTCGCCAGAGGCTTGATGGGTGTCCAGAGAGTGAAGACCATGGGAGAGATCTTTGAGCAGAAAGCCGAAGTGGAGACATATATTGACATGATGTATGTGGACTTCTTGGCGGGGACTGGGGGTTTGCTTTCTCATGCGCCTAGGCGGGCTCAGTCGGCGCTTCTCTTGATGGATGGCTTCCAGCCTGAGGGGATAACGAAGCTTGCTCAGGATAGCGTCTTCATGATGCCTCACCTAGGCGTCCTATCCACTGTGCACCCGACAGCGGCCCTTGAGATCTTCGAGAAAGACTGCCTAGTCAGACTGGGAACATGCATAGCGCCGAAAGGCGTACTCGAGAAGGGGGGAAGCGCGCTAAGCTTCAAGGTTGAGGATGAGGACCGCGTGGTGGAGGAGAACATAGCCTTTGGTTCGATAAGGGCGGTTCCACTTGAGTCAGGCAAGACTGCCAAACTAATTCTCTCCCCGGCGAAGAATCTGGATGTGGGAAGGGGGCCAGGCCATGGCCTAGAGACGACAGTGGAGGGGGGCGTTGTCGGCTTGATCTTTGATTGCAGAGGTAGACCTCTCTCGATTCCTGTGGATCCAGCTGCGAGAAGACAGAAACTGCTCGAATGGTTCCAAGCAATGAATGCGTACCCTGAAACTGTCTATGAGCGGATTCGATCGGCAGAGGTTAAGGGAGGAAGCTAGCATGGCGCATGCATACACGCCGGGACTTAAGGTCAAAAGGTTCACGATAGTCAGCAAGACGCGAAGATTGCCGATACCGGGTGAGGTTCTCGTAAAAGAAGGAGATATCGTGACACATGACCAAGTCGTGGCGAAAACACAGGTTCCGGGAGAGATCCACCTGATAAATGTGGCAAATGCGCTCGGAGTAGATCCGGAGGAAACGAGCCAATACATGCTGAAGAAGTTGAAGGAGCCAGTTGCAAAGAAGGAAGTCATCGCGAAGCGCAGCTCTTTCTTCGGGCTTTTCAAGTCTTTCGTTTATGCGCCTGCTGACGGAACGATCGAATTGATTTCTGATGTCACGGGCCAAATCGCTTTGAGAGAGCCCTACGTTCCGGTTGAGATAACAGCGTACATCCCAGGCAAGGTCGTTCATGTAATGCCTAGAGAAGGCGTGACGATTCGTACGCCCGCCGCGCTGGTGCAAGGCATTTTCGGAGTAGGCGGAGAAGCCCATGCAGACCTAAAGGTGATAGCGAATTCGCCCGATGAAGTTCTGACCCCTGAAAAGATCGATTCCTCATGTGAGGGTAAGGTCATCGTGGGCGGTGCGCTTGTTACGGGTGAGGCGCTGGCCAAAGCTGTCAAGACAGGTGTGAAAGGAATAGTGGTGGGAGGGGTCGAGGATGAAGATCTGATCAAGTTCCTTGGCTACGAGGTAGGAGTTGCGATTACAGGACATGAGGAGATAGGAGTCTCGTTGATCATCACTGAAGGCTTTGGCAAGATGAAAATGCCAGACAGAACCTTTAGCCTACTCAAATCGTTTGACGGAAGGGAGGCATCCATTAACGGAGCCACACAGATCCGCGCTGGAGTCATCAGACCAGAGATAGTCATAGCCCTGAAGGATACTGAGGTGAAAGGGCTAGTTGAAGAAGCGGAGGAGGCCGGTGGAGGAATGGTTCCCGGCACTCCAATCAGAGTGATCAGAGACCCTTACTTCGGAGCGATTGGGCATGTGGTAAGTTTGCCAGTTGAGCTACAGGTGGTGGAGACAGAATCTGATGTCAGGGTCGTAGAGATAGAGCTAGAAGATGGTCGTAGAGTAATAGTCCCCAGAGCCAATGTCGAAATCATAGAGGAGTAGGTTCTTAGGAGCATCGTCGGCTACGGACGAAGGCCTTCTCGGATAGATTATCTCTGCGCACATCTCAAACTCCCGGCCAAGAAGCTGGATGCTAGATACTTCAGCCCAATATCGGGGTCCACGTGAGAGCATTCCCCTGTTCTTCCGTTGTCTCTAAGGCTGGAGGGAACCGCATAGACATGACTCCCTCACGATTCTCACCCGTAATGAGCTAGGGCCCGGCGCACCGGCCTCAGACAAAGTCACATTAGAAGAGCCGGTTTTGATTGCCGGAGGCCAAATCCCTTGGTCTCCTTGGCAGGCGAAAGTCTCGGTCAGAACGGTAAGCATTTTAAACCAGACGTTCTCTACTAACGTGTCGTGGGAGGAAGCGCACACCATCCCATACACGTCTGGAGACGTGCGCAAAAGAAAAATGGAAAATGAAAAGGAGGAATGAAAGATTCTACCAATAACTGGAGCAAACCAGAGTTCGTTCATCTTTCTCGTTTTGGCAACCATCATAATGCTAGTCACCCTCTATTTATCACTGAAAGGGATCAAGACACCTACGATTCGAAAGATAGCGGGACTAGATGCCATCAGAGAAGCAGTAGGTCGAGCAACGGAGATGGGACGGCCCATCCACTTCTCACCCGGAATAGGTGGATTGGGAACAGACGTGGCTCCTCAAACTCTTGCAGGACTCTCAGTGCTTTCATATGTTGCGGAACTTGCCGCTCAGTACAAAGCGACCCTTTGGACAACGATCAGAATGCCTGAGCTACAGCCTCTTGCTGCTGAGGTCGTGCGCCAATCATATCTCAAGGCTGGGGTCCCTGAAGCTTTCGACCCAGACAAGGTAATCTTCCTATCTACAGCCCAATTCGCATATGCATCTGGTGTAGTAGGAATAATGCATAGGGAAAAGATAGCGGCCAACATAATGGTCGGAGGCTTCTGGGCAGAGGCGTTGATCTTCGCGGAGGCGGGCTATTTAGCAGGGGCCATTCAAGTCGCTGGCACTGCGAACACTCATCAAATTCCATTCTTCGTTGCGGCATGTGACTACTGCCTGATCGGGGAAGAGATACTTGCAGCCGGTGCCTACATAACTAAGGATCCAGTCCAAGTGGGGGCCATCTGGGGACAAGACTACGGGAAGATCATAACGA
>Ga0315310_10000633_pt1 | contig 22506 bp, 22 predicted proteins | sample TDP5_MG_FD_203630 | JGI IMG/M metagenome (GOLD analysis project Ga0315310, IMG submission 203630) | Freshwater sediment microbial communities from Lake Towuti, South Sulawesi, Indonesia - TDP5 | ecosystem: Environmental > Aquatic > Freshwater > Lake > Sediment | place: Indonesia: South Sulawesi...
GCTCGCTTTGGTGCAGAAGGATATTTTTTCTTGATATCCTCAATCCTTTTCTTCAGATCCTGAAGCAGATTATCACCCATATATTCCCCTGAGTAAAGATCAATTCTTGATGCAATCGACAGCTTACCAGCAAGTGCCCGTGCAATTTTCCCCTTCAACCAAAATTGCGCACCGTGGATTTCCTCCCATTGAAAAATAATGCCATGTTTCGGAGGTCTTGCTCCCGTCCGCAATGATCTAAAGAGTGCTTTTTCAGCACCTAAAACCTGAATAGTTGAAGCCGGCATCATTGCCAAGCGTGTTAACCCTCCTGCTAAACTTATAAGGCGTGCTCCCAATAATGCCCCCACCAAAGCCCGCAGATTCGGTGCCACTTCTTGCATAGCTTCATCGATATAGGTGGCAAGTATCTCACGCGCTTCAAACAATTGATCAGTTATAAGCGCATATTTCTGGAGCGGACTTATTTCAAAATCTGTTATAGATGCCCCCATCGATTTCTTAGCTAAATTTTCTATTTCTTCTGCCTTCTCTGGGGCAAAACCAACCGCCTCCTGCAAATTCTGAGCTAATAGTTGATCGCGGATTCCGAGTTTCTCCACAATTTTGATGTAGGAGGTATGACTAGAGAGTTTCTTATCGAGTTCCGGAAAGTGAAGCCCGTACCATTCGCGAATTCTACTTGCAAAAACATTTAAAGCTCTATCGCAGTCATCAACAGCTTCAATCGCCTGTGCGATGAATTGATCTTTTTGCTCAGAAATCGCTTTAATTTTCTTTCGTGTTAGTTGTATGTCTATTTGTTGAACATATTGAAAAATTTCCTCATCGGTTTTCCACTGCTCAAATTCATGCATGAGTGAGAGAAGTTTCAATCGCAAAACTCTCCCCGCAACTGAGGGTAATTCTGCTGTAGCTGGAATATTTTTGAGTGCCCTTACCAGTTTTGGATCTTCGACGACTATCTCATCATATTCTTGTTGCATCAGATCGCTAATAAGCTCATCTAATTCTGGAATCACTTTTCCATTCTGCAAATCAACGAGCTTTTCCACAGTGACTTCAATATTTTTCTCAAAAAACTTCCTAGCTATGATTTTATTATCTTGATTCAGCCCAAATATTCCAAAGGGTGTCTCTACCACGAACGCACGAATTTAAATCCCTCATTTTTGCTTTTATTTACTATCAATATCGTATGATACTCAAATGCTTTATTAAGATTAATCCAACTAATTAAGAAAAAGAAGGTTTCTTTTGTTTTGCTAACTTTTTATAAATAGAAGGAAATTATAATTTGAGAACGCTATGATATCAAAGGCTCTAAAAATGGAAAAGGAATCTAAAACGATATTATCTGAAGTTATAGATATTATTAAGCGCGGCTATAATCCTCTGAAAATAATTTTATTTGGTTCATATGCCTACGGAACACCTAAGGAAGATAGTGATATAGATCTCTTAATTATCAAAAATACTGAGGAGAGATCGGTTGATCGAATTGCCCTGGTTAAAAAATTAATATATAATCCTCATCGTAAGATACCAATCTCTCCACTAATTTACACCCTTAAGGAATTAGAAGAACGATTAGAGATGGAAGATGATTTTGTTCGTGAAATAGTCCAAAAAGGTATTATCCTCTATGAAAAAGCCGATAGTTAAAGAGTGGATCAAAAGAGGAAAACGAGATTTAGAAGTAGCAAAAGTCCTTCTCACAAAAAAGGCTTATTATGAAGTTATACTCTTCCATCTCCAACAAGCTATTGAAAAATATTTAAAAGGATATCTTATTCAGAAAGGTTGGAAATTAAAAAAGATTCACGACCTTGAATTTCTTATAACGGAAGCAATAAATTTTCATAATGAATTTCAAAACTATCTTGATTTTAGTAGAAAATTGACCGCCATCTATTTTGAAGAGCGATACCCTCCTGGACCTGTCACTTCTTATTCTAAAGAAGAGGTAGAAGAGATCTTAAAAATTTCTAAGGAAATCATAAATAAAATTGAAAAAGAAATAGATTGTTAAAATGGGAGGAATTACATGAAGGATCTAACTATTAAACTTGCAGGAATACAACTAAGGAATCCAACCATGTTGGCTTCCGGAATTCTTGGCATTTCTAGCTCGCTATTGAATCGCGTTTATGAAAGTGGCGCGGGATGTGTTGTAACAAAGTCAGTTGGACCAGATCAGCGCGTTGGATATTCTAATCCATGCATTTTAGAAGTAAGTGGAGGATATCTTAATGCTATGGGACTCCCTAACCCTGGAATAGATGAATTCCTCACGGAATTGACAGAATTGACAGAAAAAAATGTTCCAACTATCGTCAGTATTTTTGGGGATGATGATGAAAAATTTGGACTCGTCGCCCACGCCGCAGAAGAAACAGGCGTATTGGGTATTGAACTAAATATCTCTTGTCCCCATGCAGAAGTCTCCACCATTGGTCAAAGTCCGGAAATTACTAATCGCGTCGTTAAAGCCGTGAAAAATGCGGTTTCGATTCCTGTTTTCGTGAAATTGACCCCCAACGTAACCGATATCGTCGAGATCGCGCATGCCGCAGAAGCTGCGGGCGCAGATGGTTTAACTGCTATTAATACCGTTCGAGCGATGGCAATTGATATCCATTCCAAAGTTCCTATTTTAAGCAATAAGTATGGGGGGCTGTCAGGACCCGCCATTAAACCTATCGCCATCCGCTGCGTTTATGAAATTTATGAACAAGTAAAAATTCCAATAATTGGGGTGGGCGGAATAAGTTCCTGGCAGGATGCCGTTGAATTTATGCTTGCAGGTGCAACTGCTATCCAAATTGGGACAGGCATTCGAAACGCTGGCTTGAAAATTTTTAAAGACATTTGCGAAGGTATTAGCTCATATCTTACTGAGGAGCAATTCTTCAGCATTTCCGAGTTGATTGGCGCCGCACACAAATCATGAGGTGATAAAATTGGCTGTGCAACAAATAAATCGACCTCAAATGGTAAAAATTTCAAGGATTGAAATTGAAACGTCAAATATTAAAACACTATATTTCAATCTACCTCTAATTAATGAAACTGCCTCTCCTGGACAGTTCTTAATGATTTGGCTCCCACAATTGGATGAAATTCCTATTAGTATTTCTGAAATAGATCCTGAAATAGCAATCAGTGTGAAGAAAATCGGTCCTGCAACGAACACTCTTCATGCTCTAACGGTCGGAGACCGCATTGGTGTTCGGGGGCCCTATGGAAATGGGTTTTCCATAGAAGGGGAATCTCCCCTTATCGTTGGAGGCGGCATAGGAATGGCACCATTTCCATTTCTGATTCGTGAATTACAGAATGTTTCGCATAATATTACAATCATTAATGGTGCAAGAACTAAAAATGAAATTTTATACCTGAAAAAACTCCAAAAAATAACAAAAAATGGGTTAAAATTACTTAATACAACTGATGATGGGTCTTTTGGTGAGGAAGGATATGCAAGCACACTTGCCATTCAATATTTACAAACCGGCTCCTTTGACCAAGTCTATACATGCGGACCGGAACCGATGATTTGGGATCTCTTTAAGGTGACAGAGGATCTTCAAATCCCCTTGCAGGCGAGCCTAGAACGCTTGATGAAATGCGGGATTGGATTGTGCGGACAATGTTGTTTGGATCCTTTAGGCTATAGAACTTGTCTAGAGGGACCAGTCTTTAAATCAGAAATCCTTCGCCAAATTTCAGATTTTGGGAATTATAAAAGAGATTTTACAGGCCAAAAAATGCCTTTATGAATTTTAAAAGCGAGGTAAAAAAAATGAATGAAGAAATTCTTGAGGTTTTAAGAGATTTATTATTTATCAATGCTGTTATCGCCACAGAATTACTTCGAATCACCGAAAATACTGCGCTAATAGCCCAAAAACCAGAAGAAAAAGTAGAAAAATGTATCAATGAACACGATAGACTCGGCGAAAAAATCATCGAATTAGTTGAGAAATATCGTCCAACTGCCACGAAACTCCTCAAAACCCATGTTTTGAAACATTAATTAACCGAAATTTTAATTTTTAAAAAGGTAGCCCGACTTTAACCCAGCTTCACTCGGAAAATTTAAAGTCGGAGAGATAGTAAACTCTGTCGGTCAAAAGAGAATTTTGAATCAAACTAAGAAGGTATTAAAATATATATTAATAATATTTTAGCGGACGGTGTTAAAATTTGGATTTTCAGGTCCGCGAACGAGCTTATCAATTCTTAAGTATTGTAATTGTAATAATTATTTAATTTAGGAAAACCCATCATATATTATTCAGAAGAGAATTATTAAGGTAATTGGATGAAGCGGTTTGAAGATTGGATGAAACAAGCGGAAGCTGATTTAGAAGCAGCGAAAGATAGTCTTAAAACGGGACATTATGAATGGGCCTGTTTTCAATCGCAACAAGCAGTAGAAAAAATGATCAAAGCATTTTTTGATTATAATAATATTTCAATTAGAGGTCATTCAATTCGCAGTTTGATGAAAGAATGCGAGAATTATTTAAGTATTCCCTCCCATTTAGTTAAATTGGGGATTGAATTAGATTTTCACTATCTACAACCTCGATATCCGAATGGATTCATAACAGGCTATCCCGCCCAATATTATACAGAGCAAAAAGCTGAGGAAATAATCAACATTGCCGAGCAAATTATTGAATATTTCAAAACTCAAATCATTGAAACATCCCGCAATGAATAAGTTTTTAGAATACTGTAATAGAATAACGCGTCTATACAATCTGGATGCGTTAATTTTATTCGGATCTCTGGTTAAGGACCAATATACTCAAGAGAGCGATATTGATCTATTAATTATTCAAGATACCACTTTGAGTCCTGAGGAACGGTTTATTCAATTTGCGCAGGAAGATCAAGAAAGTATTATCCAACCTTTTATTTATACGCTAAGTGAGATTTATTTTCAATTGGAAAATTTGAATATGTTCTTTTTTGAAATCTTAGAAGAAGGGCTTATCGTCTATCAATATGATGAAAATATTATCGTCCAATTAAAAGAAAGGCTTCAATCGCTTAAAAAAAGGTATGATGTTAAGAGAAAAGGCGATATTTGGATGTGGCAATCATAAAAACCAAGCGATAATTCGATGGATCTGCGGCAAAACTATACCCTCAGTTCTATACTACTTGAGAACGCCATACAAAAATAAGTTTTTGATTATCAGATTTTCGATGAGTTGCTTTCTACCCTTGGCAGTTGGGCCGTCGCCTTGGCAACCGTCGAGGAGTTCTTTTCCTTGATAGATTGAAATAGGGATTTTCTGCCACAATGGATGATTCAAAGGCATAAAGATAAATTACCCTCCACTAGGAGGTATGGTATCAAAATTAAGCCCGTCTATTGTATCGTTTAAATAGGCTTTTGGCTTTCAATTTTTCCAAGTTTTAGAAGAAGGTAATTCTTCAATATGTTTTTGAATAATATATGTATAATTAATATCATATGAGTGTCGAAAAACGAAGACAATACAAGAAAAAATCAAAAAAAGATAATGCGAGTAAAACAAAGAAAGTGAGCAAGGACCGCCATAATCCGAAAAAAGAATTCTCTCCTGAGGAAATTGAGGCTCGAAAAAAAACACAGCGCCTCGCACTTTTTGAAAAAAAGAAAAATTTATTCAAAAGATAGAATGCTCATAGATTTAAGATGAGAAAAAAGTGAAAACACAATCTTTCTTAAGATGATTGCATGATTCGTAATGTTTGGATTGTAGAGAAAGCCGGTGGGCGCTGTTTATTCCATCAGAGTTATGGATCCTTAGAATTGGATCCCGACCTTCTTTCTAGCTTTTTGACAGGCGTCAATGCTTTCAGTGAGGCCGAACTGGGCGACACTGGCATTGAAAGCATCGAAATGGGGAATATGAAATGGGTCTATAAAAATTGGGAAGGGAGGTTACTTTTGGTGGCCGCTTCGGATAAAAAGGATGATACCGCAGCCTTGCATCATCAAATTGATGTGATCCGAACTAATTTCTTGACGCAATTCGGCATCGATAAAGATAAAGACTATTTTAAAAAGTGGAATGGCAATGTAACCATGTTCAATAAATTCAAAGGGCCATTGGATGAATTAATTCGCGATTGGAAAGAGGCGGATCGTGTTACTGAAATTGCTAATAAGATGAATCTGTTGGAGGCATTTCAGCAAATTCTGCATGCTTTTGCCAAAGTATTACCTTCCATAAAAGAAGAAGGACGGTCTGAATTACATGAAAAAATGTGCCGCGTAAAAGAGCAACTCCCCGCATACTTTGAGAATATTAATTATAGTCCTAATGGATGGGATATCCTGGGGGTAAATATTGCTGATGAGTTATATAAAGAAGACTCCCTCCGTGCAGACCTCGAATTTCTCACCCGGATTTTTGTATCTGAAATGAAAGCAATTTTTGAAGAGCATTTCTTTGAAATTGTGAAAAAACTCGTCTTTCCCCGGCTATTATCCGATTGGAGTCGCATTCGTGAACTCGAAATTGATGCATTCCTCCTCAAAATCTTCCTTGGTTAGATTAAATTAAGATCCCCTATTTTTTAAGGGCATATTAAGGCTAACTCCCTGATAGAAAATTTATATTTGGTGTAATCAAAAATAAACCAGTAGAAACCCGTGATAAGCAAATAAAAGATTTTAAAGGAGTTAATGGGATGTCGGTCGATTTTGGAAGTGGTTTAGAGAATGTAAAAATCACTATTTTATCAAATAATAATCTAGATGCGACGCTGCAAACTGATCCCCAATTTCAAGAGAAAGTAATACAACCATTCGGAACTACCGCAGCAGCACTTGCTGAACAAGGATTAGTTATGAAGATCGAAGTGAATACAACGAATATTTTGTATGATTTTGGTGGATTAGGGTTTGCAATTTTAAAAAATCTAGAAATACTCAAAATAAACCCGAAAACTCTTCAGAAAGTTGTCCTATCGCATGGACATGCTGACCATTTTGGAAGTTTCATGAAAGTTCTACCATTATTGGGGGCTGGAAAGGAAATAATAGTGTCTCCTAATGTTTATAGGCAAAAACTAGGAATAGGATATCGTGCTAAACCGGGGGAGATATTTGACCTAGATACGTTAAATAAAAATTATCGCGTTTTGAAAAAAGAAAATAAGATCCAAGAAAGGCCCCCGTTAAACAAAGCTTTTTTCACGAAATTGATAATGGATAACAGCCAGACTTTAATTGAAACGCGAGATCCCGTTGAATTGGCTCCTAGCATATGGACTTCGGGGGAAATTCAATTATTCGATGAAAATGAAGTGACTCCTAATTTTTTCCTCAAAATAAATAAATCAACTTTCGAAAAAGAAACATTCAGAGACGAAATTGCCATCTATATAAAAGTAAAAAATAAAGGGCTTATTGTATTGACAGGATGCGGCCATACCGGAATAATTAATATTATCAAGCATGGTCAAGCGATTTCTCGGACCAATAAAATATACGCCGTCATTGGGGGATTCCACTTAACCTGGTCTTCAAAAAATCAATTGGAATCTATCATCGATTATTTTAAAGAAATTAAACCAGAAATTATCTGCGGAATGCATTGTACTGGATTTGAATTCACTGCTAAATTATTTTCAGAGATGCCTGAAAGTGCTACCCTAGGAGTGGTCGGAACCATCTTTAATCTCTAATATTTGACGTTTCTTTGCTTGAAACTGCCCCTAATTTAAAATTAAATCCCCATTTTTCAACTCGGATTAGAGCAGAATTGCATTGAATTTTTGGATTAAGGATTCGACAATTGGTCCAATGGAGCAGCCCGCATCGGTGATAAGATAATAGTAGAAGGGCACGGCGCCCTCTCCTAGCTCTCCGATGATATCTGTAATTTGAATCTTCACGCCGGGATTGGTCATCACGACTAGGCGTGGATCAATTCCTGGAAAACTTACATAATTATGCAAGATTTCACCATCTTGAAGCATAGCCCCTTTACTGCCAACACTATTCAAATAAGCTTCGATCTCCAATCTATCCATACCATAGCAGAAAAGAATAGAATTATCAAAGGAGGTTATTATGCAACCATGAATATCTCCCGGAAATTCTACTTCTCTGATATAATCGATAGTTATTCTTAATTGTTCCTGTTTACGATAAATTATTTCTGTAGCCAATTTATCCATTAAAATTTTCTCAATAAATTCATGTTCTTCTTCCTGAAGTATCGGTACTCTTCCAGTCCGAATCATTTCTTCATATTTTGAGAGTACCTTACTATAAATCCATTGAATTTTCAAATCGACAGCCCTATGAAATTGATGAGGATCTGTGAAGCATAAAATCATATATTCGCCGATGAAACTATACATGGCATCAATCCCGTAGGGATCGTTAAAATCCACAGGATTAAGGCGGATATAAGAAATATTTTGGCGATATGAATTTGCAAAACTCGAGAGTGCGGCAAGAAATCCGCAAATTAAAATAGGACTGCCCTCTTTAAAGGACTTCAATTTTTCAGACCACGAATCAAGTATTAATGGAACTCCTGTGTGACTTTGGATTGAAATACCCAATATCGCCATTCTGATCAGTCAATTTAATATCAGTATTAGATAAAAATTTAATTTAAATGACATTAATCCATTATTGAAACTCAGTTTTTTATTCTCATTAATTAAAAGTTCGTTGTAATTTAAGATAAAAATCTAATCTTTTTAGAATTTTTAATGACTTCTTGATAGATTCCAGAATGAATTGACCTTAAATAATTCAATTGGTTATAGAAATATTAAAATAAATTCAATATGTTGGTGTGGGACCAAATGCCCGAAAAAAAAGCCAAGCCTACTGAGCAGAAGAAACAAAGCAAAAAAAAGCCCAAGGGGTCAAAAAGCCAAGAAAAGAAAGCTGAAAATCAAGAAAAAGACTTGAAAGAAACAGAATCAAATATGAAAGAAATAGAAGTAGATTTAATTGAAGAAAAACCTCTTTTTGCCAATGGTATCGTTGAATATTATTTAGAAGATATAGATCTAACCAGAGAAGAAAAAGCTCAATCTCCAGAGGAAGAAGAAAACCTTACTGCTGAAGAAATCGAATCACTTACGGAATTTGATGAAGAAAAACTTTATGCACAGCTGGAGAAATGGCAAGCTGCTAGAAGATTCAATCAAAATCTCCAAGCAAATTATAGTCAAGAAATAACTCGGTGGCGGACTGAACGTGATCAATTTAAGGATCAAATAAAAGCGCTTCGAGAAAATGCTCTGGATGAAAAAGCAAAGCGGGATGAAATTAACCTAGAAGTGACAAAGCTTAAGGAAGATCGGAGTGCTGCAAATACCCAAATCGCAGAGCTTAAACAGAAACGCAACGAATCTTGGGAACAGGTCAAAAATATTCGGTCGAAACTGAAAGAAATAATTGAACGGCGAAAAACAGCGAAAGAAAAATTGAGACCTGTCTATCCGCTGATTAAACGTATGGAGGAAATTGATTGGGCTATTACGACCACCTCAATGCCTTTTGAAAAAGAGCAAAGCTTAATGAACGAAATGGAAAATATTATCGCCGAAATTTCAAAGCGTCAAGGCGATATCAATTTAGAGGACATTACCATAGATTTTGAAGAAGCCAAGAAACAAATAGAAGAGTTGAAAATTAATGCACAACAATATCATGAACTAATGCTTCAAACAGTCACTGATGGTGCAATTATCCATAATAGAATTAAAGAACTTGTTAAAGAAAGTGAAGTTCACCATCTAGCGATGCAAGATTATTTTTCAAAGATAGAAGAATTAAGGAAACACGAAGAGGAAGCGCATCAAAAAATGTTAGATCCCTTAAAAGAATTAGAACTCCTTCGGAAAGGTATGGAAGAAATTTATAAAGAAATACGTATCATCGAAAAGAAATTTAATTTAATTAAGCAAAGAGAATTGGTTAAAAAAGCCCAAGCCGATCAAAAGATACTTGATAAAAAGACAGAGGCAGCTTATGCGAAATATCAAGATGGAAAAAAACTATCTATGGATGAATTCGGTCTTCTAATGAAAAAGGGTTTAATTAAATAAATTATTTTGTCAATTTATTTTGTATTACTTTTATTTTATATCGCTTTCAGAATTTCAATGCGAGATCATAGAAAAATCGAGTTTGAAACATTAAATTCTCGATTGAAATGCGTTCGTTATAGCCATGCGCGAGTGAAGCAAATTCTTTTGCAGACATTTTACCCAATTTCATAGGGACAAATCCGTAAGCATTGATGCCTTTTTTTCGAAAATGGAGCATATCTGTGCTTCCAGGAGATAGAACAGGGACCAATTTCGCATTAGGCTCAATTTGCCTGAGTGTTTGTTCGATTTTTCGATAAAATTCTGTATTGGAGGGGCTTAAACCGCCAGGTTGATCTAGAATCGTTTCAAGTTCCACTTCTTTGAAAAGTTTTCCCAAAATCTTTTTCAATATCTGGTATAGATCTTCACGGTCAAAGCCCGGAAGCAAACGCACATCCAGTGTAGCTTCACAGAGACCTGGAATATTGTTCTCCTTTTGACCTGCACGAAGCACAGTCGGAGTAATTTTATTTTGGATCAATGGGTAAATTAGAGGGTCAATTTCCTCCTTCATTACCTTATTGGCTATCCATATCCCCAAAGGAATTAACCGTTTCGAATTGAATATCATTTTTGTAATTTTAGAGGCTGGCAAATCAATTGCCTTAATTGTCTCCTTAAAAATATCCTGAATAATAATTGGTGGTTTATATTTTGTAATTTTATCAATAACCTTCATCATTTTAACAATCGCCATTTTATTAACGTGACCTGGCATGCTTCCATGACCTGCCTCACCCCTCGTTTTCACACGAGTCCAATAAATACTTTTTTCAGATATCTGAATTGTATAGTTTGGAGTTGTTGTTTTGAGAGGGAATAGCTCTCCACCCCCTTCTGTAATCACCGCTTCCGCCTTGATTGCTTCAAATTTGTGATCAATGAGCCATCCTACGCCAAAATTTCCTCCAGATTCTTCATCTGCTGTAGCGGCGAAGATAATATCGCCATTTGGTTTAAATCCCTCACGAAAAAGTCGAACATAGGTCATTAATTGAGCTGCTGTGGCGCATTTCGTGTCAAGGGCACCTCGACCCCATATGTATTCATCTTTTAATTCCCCTGAAAAAGGAGGGACTTCCCACCCCTTCGCATCCTGTGAAGGAACAACATCTGTATGGGAAAGCAATAACAAGGAAGGTCCTGTACCTGTGCCTTTTAAGCGAGAGATGATGTTTCCGCGACCCGGTGCGGATTCTATTAGCTCTGCTTCTATTCCTTCATTCGAAAGAAAATTGTAAATCCACTCCGCAGCCAGTGTCTCATTTCCAGGTGGATTGCTGGTGTCAATTCGTATTAAATTCTGCAAAACCTGAATAGTCTCTTTCATTATTTCATCATTCAGCCCATATTTTGTAGTTTGATTGCTATCCATAATAAACCCCATCTTAAAATGGAATTTTATATATAACTAGGCGAATATTTTAAATAGTTTGTTAAAGCCCGGATTCCCCGGGAGAAGGAGGGGAATACGGGTATTTTAATTTCGTGAAACTTGTCCCGGAAGGTGCGGTACTTTTTCTCTAATTGAAGGTTGTCGGATGTATTAAGAAGTTCTCTTAAGATTACAATTATCGGGATATCATATGTTTCTTTATGGTTTTTGAGTATTTTAAACATTGCTTTCATATCAACAACAAAATCTAAGATAAAATCATTGATTAATACTAAAATGTTCTGATCTTTCATGAAGGTCTCTAAAATTGTTTGATAATCACCTAGATACATTGGGTTACCCATATCAAGCGGATTATTAATCGAAGTCCCTTCAAGAGGCATAATTTGTTTAAGTTTTTCTCTCGTTTCTTCCGAAAGTTTAGGAATTTTGAGCCCATATTGATTTGCAATATCACTGATTTCAATGCCGATGCCACCACCTCCCCCGATCACTCCAATTTTTGTCCGATAATCAAGATTCCTGTCTAAAGGAGGGAGATACTTCAAGACTTTCGTAGTATCTAGAAGTTCTTCAAAGCTGTTAACCATTAATATTTTGTTTCGGTTCTGTTGGAAAAACCCCCTGCATACTTCTGCCTGCCCACTTAAAAATCCAGTGTGGGATGCCGCCGCTCGTGCGCCATCTTCAGTTAAACCGCTCTTCCAAACGATTAATGGCTTTTTAAAATGTTTGAGTATTTTCTTTAGTCTCGGAAGATCCCTCACGCCTTCTATATAGGCCGCAACAATCCTCGTATCCGGATCAGCATTCAGGTACTCCAGGAAATCAGGCAAATCCAAGTCAAGAGCATTCCCATAGGAAATTACAGTACTAAATTTTAATAGCCCCTCACTCTGCCCTAACATCACAAAATTGACAGAATTTCCCCCACTCTGCGATAACATCGCTATATCTCCTGAATCCTTCGGAAAATTTCCTCCTGGAAGGAGGGTCACACCTCCCTTAGGATGATAAACTCCAAAACAATTAGGACCAATGACATGCATTTCATTTTCTCGAGCAATTTTGGCACATTCTTCTTCAATTTTCTTTCCCGCTTCACCTATTTCTTTGAACCCCGCTGTAAGAATTATGATGTTCTTATAGTCTTTTTCGGCACATTTACGCATTTCAGCTGGCACTTGGTCTGCTGGGACTGTGATATATACTAAATCTACTGGTTCTGAAATATTTTCCAATAACCATGAATTCAGTCCCTGAATTTTTTCTCCCCGAGGATTTACGGGATAGATTTTTCCTGGATATTGAAAATCTATTAATGCTTTTAGAAATAAGCTGCCAAATTTGAATAGCTTGGTGGAGGCTCCTATAATAGCAATTGATTTTGGATTAAAGAATGGGTCCCAATCCTCAATATTCATTGCAGGTCTCTTCTAAATATATCTTTAGGATTCTATTAATTACTTCTTTTTGAGTTTTTCTTTAGTTGTTTTCTGAGGTTTCTCTTTGGGCGCCTTTTGAGGTTTTTCTTTCGGTGCTTTTTGAGGCTTTTCTTTGAGGGCTTTTTGAGGCTTTTCTTTAAGGACTTTCTGAGGTTTCTCTTTGATAATCAATTGAACCTTAGGTAATTCTTCTATCCTAGGTAATTCTTTTGTTAATTTCATTTCATTTGATATCGAGGAAAAAAAGGGACCTATAATTCTCTTAAATATATTTAAATACTCCTCCTGCTCTGTTATAAAACCCACAATCTCTTTTTTATTTTCAGCAAATGGAGCACAAATTAATTCTTTCGAATCGCGAAACGCGCAAAATAGCGAAATTTTGGTATTAATCTGCCAAACTCTAATATTTTTATAGACCAGAAGGTTATCGATTATCCCCTGATCAGTTTGGGGCTCGAAATAAGAAAATACATGAATTAATATATTGGGTTCAACATTTTTAAGGTAATCCAGTTTCAATAAAGAAAGCGTGGGGATAATGACGAAAATAGACCTATTTGAATGAACAAACATATCCATAATATAATCTATAATTACTTTTTCGGAAACAATGGGCCAAGTCTTTTCTAGATCAACAGATGTAAGTCTATCAAATTCATTTAAAATTGCTCTTAATGTACCTGTAGTATCCTGATTTTCCTTATTGACATCTTCAAGGGTAAAGACAATTTTATCTATTATTTTATTTATAGGATCGATGGATTTATTCTGAAATTGTTCAAGATTCGTTGATACATTCGTAGAAATCGTTTCTAATATGTTGAGATAACTCAAGCGATAATTCTCAGCGCTCTTCATAAAAGTATTTTTAAATTCCTCCAAACGTTGCTGAATTTTCTCAATTTCTCGCAGTATTTCAATTGATCTTTGTTCATTACCTTTTGTCACAAGATCTATTGTCTCCGCATAATTTGAAGTAAGCCCGCGATTTATAGCCTCTAATGATAGTTGGATCTTAGAATCATAGTCTTTGATAATTTTATCAAAGACTTTTTCAATAGTTTCTGAGAGCCCTTTTTTTAGGTTAGAGCTGGAACTTTCAAAATTATCAATATTTTGTGTAATAATCTTAGATATTTCTTCTTTACTCGGAGCTACAATTTTTTCTAAAATGGCTCGGGCATCCTTCATCTTTGATTCTAAAGCAATCTGTGCTTTTTCTAAATAATTGGTAGTAAATGATGTTTTCAATTCATTTAATGAATTTGATAATAATTTTTGCTGATTTTCTAATTCAGACTTCAATTTACTCCTATTAGCTGAAATTAAACTTGAAATAACCTCTTGACTTATAGAAGGATTAACTTTATCTTTAAACTCTAGAAGTAATGAATTTACAAATTCGATTTGTTGATTGAAAAAAGTGAATATTTTATTCTGAAATTCATTAGTATAATCCGAAAGTCCCTCCTTACCTTTTGAAATTGGCAAGGTTAAATCGTTACCTAAATTCTCAATAAGTTTATATTCTCCATCAATTGTTTCATTTAGTTTGGAAATTACAAATTGCGCTAAATTATTCATGTTATCCTTTTGTGAAGAGAATGATTTTGTTATGTTATCATTCAATTCTTCACTGCTTTTCTGTTTAACATCCTTGATTTCCTTTGTGATTTCTGCAATATTTTTATCGAGATTACCTTTTATTTTATTTACCCGATCTTCAAATGTTTTTAGATATTCTAAATAAATTTTGCTTAGACCCTCTGTGAATTTAGTTGAAATATCTCCCAATTCTTTTGTATACTTTGATAATTCATTTACATAGCTGTCTTTATCTTTGTCAAAAGCTTTTGAGTCCTCTACTTTTCTCCGTATAAAATCTTTAATATCCTTTATTTGGGATTGAATGTTATTTTTTAAATCATTAACAAATTTTTCAGTAGTTTTAATTAATTCACCATTATTTCTCTCAAAATCGACTTGAAATTTGCTTACTTGAGTGAATAATCCTTGATATGGTGGTAAAACTTTATAACGAGGAACTAATCCTGGAAGCGCATTAATCAATTTTAGATTTAGAAGGTCTTTTACTATTTTTTCACATTCCTCATGAGATTTATCGCTTAATATGCTAATTTCTCCGAGTGTCAGGATTCCTTTGATAAGAAATATCTTATAAATTCCCGCTTGTTCTTCACTCAAAGAAAATGAACTCATTAGAATTTGATCAGGGATTGCGACTGACTGGACCATAATACCTCACTTATTACAATGATTTTGCTATATTTTTAGTAAAATCAGTAACTACCTCAAAAATTTTCGTTATTTTTGCTATAGAGAATTTCAAATTTCTCCAATTTTTATTCAATGGAGTTTTAATATCAATTACAAAATTGACAATATTATTACTTAAATAATAATGTATATATTCCGAAAGCTCCTGCAGCTTTTCGCTATATTCCTGAACTATATTAACATTTTTTATTTTTTTCACAGGAATAGATATTTTGAGATACCACCAACCCATTAGCTCTTCGCTTATTTCCACCTTATAATTGAAATGTTGCCCATATAAATTAATTATATCGGCTAATTCCTGTTCACTTTGAACTACCTTATTTTGTAAATTTACGGTCACAATAAGTCTTTTTAAATCAATATGATAAAGAATTCCATCTACAATAAATAAAAAATAGTCCCTATTTGTTTCTGTTCTCGGAGCTTGATTCACCTTTCCCTTCAGTTTCCCCATTTTTTTAACTATTTCATTACATATCTTATTATACATTGGTGGTTCCACTTTCAAATTTATCTCCAATACCTGCATAAAATCTTCTAGAAACAGTTTCACATCAATAGGGTCAATATTATACACCTTACCAGTCAAGTAATTAGTCAGATTCCAAAGGTGTTGGGAATAACAGAAATCCGGTAAATAATCCTTCTTTAAATCAAGATCTATCATGATACTAAGATACATTCGATTTGGGCACCAAGGGTTGAAAGAACAATCAATTCGATTTTTATTACATAAATCACATTTATGTTTTTTCATTAAATCCAAGAATTCTTTCGTAATATAATCAGTATTCTCGATATTTTTTACATTTTTTATATATTCAATGAGATTCTCTGAAGGCTGGTCTTCCAAAAAATCACTTCACTGTCAAGTTCAGCATATTAAAAAACTAGATGCACCCTTTAAAATATATGTAAATTTAAAAAAGTTCTAAATAAAAATAACAATTCGCAATTTTTACACTGAATTGACCTATTGATTTATCAAGTATTTGAAATCCCCGCCCTCCCACGCAACGCCTTCCGATAAAAAATCAAGAAATTCTAATTTCTAAATGATAATTTCTAAAGCAATTAAATTATAAGATGAAACTAGGGATTAAAAAGAGGTTGCCGAATAAATCGAATATGCCGCCTATTGTCCCAAAGTAATAGATATTACAATAATGATATCCGTTATATGTATATAAAAGAAGAATACCCCAAGACAATCCAATGATTAAACAATATATTATACCAATTGCTATCATAGTCCCATCTTTTGCCATTATTCCTGCTCTCCATTTTTTGTGATTTTCTTTTGATATTGAGAAAAAGATTATTGTCTTTCAGGCTATACATTAGTTTAAAATATAAATTTATGGATAAAGAATATCGATCTCAATCCAACCTGATTTGCAATCGAATAATGAGGAAATATCTGTCAAAGCAGATGATAAGAAAATGTTACGCTCCGAAACCAAACATTGACGAGATTATATTTGAAATTACATTTTATGAAAGTAAATCATTTCTTTAATTGATTCCATTCATTTTCAATGAACATTTTCAATTTCGAAGACATTACGATCACAAATTCCTTAAACGCGATTAAAGGTAATACAATTGTAAAAAATCAGGCACAAAAGATTTCTGGTGCTACAAGCAAGTAACCTATAAATGCTTTGAAGGATTATGGCATGCTCAGTGGAAAATCATTTTTGTCATTACGGGACTTTACGCATGAGGAGATACGGTTTCTTCTAAATGAAGCGAAAGATTTCAAGCTTAATCGTGAGATTTATAGGAAAAAAGCGCCACTCGCTGGAAAAACACTGATAATGATCTTTCAGAAGAGATCAACCCGTACTCGCGTATCTGCTGAAATAGCCATGTCAATTCTAGGAGGCAAATCGATATTTCTGGGAACTGAAGATATCCATTTAGGCGTTAACGAGTCGATTCGAGATACTGCAATTACCCTTGGTCGAATGGCATCCGCTATCTTAATGCGAGTATATAACCATAAAGATTTAGAGGAAATGTCGGAATATACGGGAATACCTGTTATAAATGCATTATCTGATCTTGAACATCCGCTACAAGGTCTTGCGGATATATTGACTATTGAAACTCATCTTGGGACTTCTTTAGCAGGTAAAAAGGTGGCTTGGATTGGCGATGGTAACAATGTCTGCCATTCATTAATGATTGCATGCGCGAAAATAGGCCTTACTATGAATGTAGCAAGTCCAATGGGCTATGAACCGCTCGAGGAAATCATAAATTATTGTAAAAGAACGACTAATATTCTTATTACTAGTGATCCCATAGAAGCTATCGCTGATGCAGATGTGGTTGCGACAGACACGTTTATCTCTATGGGGCAAGAAGATCAGCGCGAAGAGAAATTAAAATATTTTGAAGGTTATCAAGTTAATTCTGAATTAATAAAGCTCGCAAACCCCGACTTTATCTTTTTACATTGTCTCCCTCGGCATCAGGAAGAAGTGACTGATGATATTTTCTATGGACCTTATTCCGTTGTTTTCGAGGAGGCTGAGAATCGCCTATACACAATAGCGGCACTGTTAAAGAATATTTTAACTTAAAAAAGGACTTCCCTCTGATATCGTTCCTTAATCAAAAATGGGTTTTAAAAATGATTGAAAAACATATTGAATTAAAACGCAATGGTATTAGGCTTACAGGAATGCTATTTATACCTAATAGCGGGGCAAAATATCCCGCTGTAATTATTGCACATGGGTTACCTAGCACCCCACTCCCAGTCGAACAAAAGGGATACGATATATTAGGTAGAAATATTTGTAACTTAGGAGTGATTGCCATTATTTTTAACTTTTCGGGCTGTAGTGGTTCGAGTGGCTTTTATAGTATTGGAAATGAAATAAAAGATCTTGAATTAGTTTTAAATTATATCTTAAAATTGCGAGAAGTTGATAAATCCCGGCTTGCTTTTCTTGCTTTCAGCGCCGGAACTATCCCTACAATATATTTTATAGCACAGCAGAATCAATCTCAAAAGAAATATCCTAAGCTAATAATTATTTGCGCCTGCCCCGCCGACCTATCTAGCGTAAAAATGACTGCATTACGCCTTGGATTTCGACTCGCAAATCAATCAGGCTTTATCAGGCTCCAAGAAAGCTATGAAGAGAACCTTCCATCAGAAATGGAAGAATTTATGCCAATCAGATGGATCGAACATATCGCCATCCCGAAATATATTGTTCACGGCGCCAAAGACCGTGTCGTGCCTGTGGACAATGCCTACAGCTTGTTTGAGTATGCAAAAGACCCCAAGGAACTCATCATTTTAAAGGATGCCGAACACCATTTGAGGCAAGATCCAAATGCCATAGAAAAAATTCTGAATATAATTAAAAAAGAATTACTATCAAATTCGAATTACCAAGAAAAAAATAGATAGAGCTTATCACCCCACAACTTCCCAGCCATCTTCTACCCTTTTCTCCTTTTCCTTTCTATACTTTTCCTTATCGAACTTCTTTTTCTTTCCGCTATATCTGTCAATCTGCTCTTTCCAAGCCTTCTTTTCTTCATCGAATTTGTCTAGATATTTATTTTCCTTCTCTAGCCATTTCTCACTGTGATCCAACTTTCTCTTCTCAGCGGCTGTTTCATCACGCGGTTGATCCCGGGCTAATCTACGCGCTTCCTCATCCAGCCATTTTTCGGCATATTTATCTTCTTTCTCCTTCTTCTCATCCTTCGGTTTCTTCCGTACAGACGCAATTTCACTTGAATCGTACGGTCCAAAACGCCTTTTCTTATCCTTTGAACTACTCATAATTACTACTCAAGTATCTTACTTTAAAAAATTTGATTATCATTCTCATTTTGAATATGAAGCTATACGCATTTAAGCTATTTCAACTTTAGAACTCAAATTATTAAGAAAAAAAAGTGAAAAATTCTATAATAATTTCGAAACATACGAGCCATCGTGTCTATAACCAATTTTATAGTAATATTCTCGAACTCCAATTCCACTGGTTACTAAGATCTTTCTGCAATCGTATTCCTCCGCTGCTATTTTTTCTGCATTCTGAAGGAGTTGCAATCCATAACCACGGTGTTGCCAGACATCAGTTTTTGGATCCTGATGAAAAGGGGCGACTGGGCCGTAAACATGTAATTGGCGTACAAGTGCAGATGGCATTTCCGTGATTTCAGGGCGATAGGCATTTTCAGAAGGGATTCGTAATCGAATGAACCCAATCAGAATATTTTGTTTCACATCATCGAATGAAATGAATAGTTCCGTCCCTTTTGAGGCTTCATAGGGTTCGATGGAAAGGCAAATGTGGTCTGGGTCTGGATCTTTGTCATATTTCAATTTTATATGCCCCACTTCACGACAACGAATGCAATTACAGACCAAATATTCTTTTTCCAGCTCCTCATGCACTATTTCCTGAAGGTTACTTTTATTGGGACCAGCATCGATGAGTTGAACTGGTATATCACGCTGCACTCGTTGAATGCGCACCCATTTCGGAAAGGTTTGCCAAATTTTGATCAATAAATCGACCATCTCCTCGGTTGTATAGGGTTTATATTCCCCTTTCTGCCACAATTCATATAGCCCAGTCCCTTTAATTACCAGTGTGGGATAAATCTTCAACTCATCGGGCTTAAAGGCAGGATTGGTAAAAATGGTTTTGAAGGCATCTAAATCTTTCTGTGGATTGCTTAAAGGAAGCCCCGGCATCATATGATAAACTACCTTTAATCCACTGTCCTTAAGCAATTGGGTTGCTTGCATCACATCCTCTACCCGGTGGCCCCGATTTACAAATTCATAAATGTCATTCCGAACATTTTGGACTCCAATCTCAACCCGCGTGATGCCCCAGTTTAGCATGCGATCGATATAGAATTGACTACAATAATCAGGGCGTGTTTCTACTGTGAGACCGGTATTTCGACGGGGTGAGCACTCACAAATTTGCTGCACTTCTTCCAATGAAGGTGCTTCAGTTTGACAAATAGCTTCAAAAACACGTTTCACAAACCAATCCTGATATTCGGGAGGCATTGCAAGGAAGGTCCCTCCCATAATAATGACTTCCACTTTATTGGTATTATGCCCTATCGTTTGAAGTTGCTGGAGTCGATTTGTTACCTGATCGAAGGGATCAAAATTATTTTGGATTGCTCTAAGGGCTGCTGGTTCTTTTCCAGTATAGCTTTGAGGCGCGCCCATCTCTGGACCCCCAGGGCAATATAAACACTTCCCATGAGGACATGGATAAGGTTTTGTCATCACTGCAACAACAACAATGCCTGAAATAGTACGGATACGCTTTGTCCTTAAAAAGGGTATAACAATCTCACGTTCTTGTTCAGTTGCAATTTCAAGAATATCTCCATCTCTAGGCATCTTTCCTAATTTATATTTTCGGCACACTTTTGCTTTTAATTTTATTAAATCTCTCCTACTCTCTATATTCCCTTCGAGAATTTCATCTAGTATCTCACGAGCAACCATTGCCATCTGACTTTCTTCAATATCAACCAAAGAGTTGCCTCTCACTATTCTAAAGTCTAAATAAACAAATCAAATTTCCCTATTTAAAGAAATTGAAATCCCTATGCGCCTCTCAAATTTAAATAGAATATTCCTTACTGATTCACTTTCATTAAATGCAATTATTACCTATTTTTTTAAGGAAATGGAACTTCTCTCTCCCATAAATAAATAGAATTAGAGTACGGCGTTAAATTTAAATGGAAACCGAATCCAAACCATTAATTAACATTGAGTTTTTCTATTCGAAAGAGTGTCTGTATTATCCCCATGTATTAGAGACGCTCCAAGAGTTAATTGAATCCGATTTAGGTTTCTATCTCATTATTGAAGTGATCGATGTTAATAGCCCCGCTGGAAAAAAACATGCCAAACATTATGAATTAAAGGCTGTTCCATCAATTGCAATAGAAGGCAATTTAAAATTCATGGGCGTGCCACATCCAACCCTCTTATCTAATGAGATTCGCAAATTACTCAATAATTATGAGTCTTTAAAAACTCTGAAAACTCCCTCTATGGAATCTTAACTCATAAAGCAGACAAAAGGTATGAATAATGCTATTTTAACTAATGTTCTTGCAAAATCTTTATGGATAGAGCTTTAGTCGGAATCATGAGTTAAATTTTAAGCATAATAGAAAAAAAGGGAATGAATGAAAACTTATATGGCCACCGGTTTTTTTTTGGTCCTAAAAATCTGGAAAGCAACGAAAATACTGAGGATAAGAAGCAAGGGAAATGCCAGAAACCCCGGAATTCCGCCACCCAAGAGTTCTAAATCAACCGTCAGGGTCCATCCACTACCTGTCCCATTATACTCTTTCCAATATTGCAATACACCATTTGCATTGAATCGCGCTTCGATTTTTGCCTTACCAAGGGCTCCAGTTGCAGGTCCTTCCCATGCCGTCATCGTCCCATCATAGCCATTCGGGCCACTCGTCCAAGTATAATTATTTCCTGTCCCAAACATTATATATAGAGTCCAATTTACTGCGGTTTGATTATGGGGAATAAAAATTGGAAGGTAAGCAAAGTTCCAATATTTTGTACTATTGTAAATAGTCATTAGCGAAGTTGGCATAATAAGTTGCCAAGTTCTATTTGCGGCCGAATTATTATATATTGCTACCCAGAGAGAATCGAACAATGTTGAAACAAGCATAGTTTTATTTGTTGCCATAATTACCCATTTGAATTGATCGCCCACTTTGAAAGAAATAGGGATATGTACAGATACTGTATATACTTTTGCTTCCAAGATGGCTTCGTCATTGACCTTTTGAGAAAAAGAGTCGCTCGCAAAGGCTGTGGCTGCAGGAAACGTCGCTAAGCTCACCGAAAAAAGACAAAACGCCATAAGGACGAAAATCTTGGTTTTCAGGTTCATAATTTCTAATCCTCCAAAATTTTTTTATTTTTTTTTTAATTTTTCAAATATATAAAATTAGTTTTACTTCTATCTCATGAAGAAATATGTAATAAAATATCCTATAGTAAATTAATAAGAAATAAATTTTATAGATTTTATACAAATTTTGAGTAAGATAATTTATTTTTGCTAATCATTTAATACTTTCCCAATTATAATTTCCCATAACTTAAAGGTGGGATGGAATGATTATAAAATGGTTTCGCATAGGTGTTAGTTTTTGTCGCCAATTTTC
>Ga0315310_10000634_pt1 | contig 22504 bp, 30 predicted proteins | sample TDP5_MG_FD_203630 | JGI IMG/M metagenome (GOLD analysis project Ga0315310, IMG submission 203630) | Freshwater sediment microbial communities from Lake Towuti, South Sulawesi, Indonesia - TDP5 | ecosystem: Environmental > Aquatic > Freshwater > Lake > Sediment | place: Indonesia: South Sulawesi...
CTCCTCAACAAGCTCAGCAAAGCCTAGGTCCTCCGTCCTTAAATCGTCAAGGTTTGTTACGATCTTTCCGCCAGTAGCTTAGCCTTCAACTTGTATTTTGCGAACACTGGACAATTACCACATGCGCACCCCATTTGTTCTACTTTTTCCTTAGCTTTTCCTCTTGCACAGAAAATACCGCCACTCAAGGATGAGTGCCTAAAAGTTGGACATGTTCCACAAATACATAACTTCATGTTTTCCATCGTATCAGAGACTTCCCTACCCTCCATTTTGGCCATATTATCGCCTCCACAACCCGGACATTTGTTCACCGACTATTTAAAACCTCGTTCTATTCTATTCAGCGCCTAGTCCATACTTTCCGTTAACGCCAATTTTCAAAAAGATACTACCTTCTAACAAGCTAACACTAGTAAACTTTATAGAAAAGAAGAGCGGCTCAGGCTATATTAGTAGGTCGTCACTGAATGAGTCGCTTATCGTGGGTGTCTGCGGCACTACTGTTGGGACATTTGCCTTGGCATAGTCAAATGCCTCCTCAATAGTTATACGCCCATCCTTTAGAGTGGTATCTGCTAAGCCTTGAATCATCCCTTCTTCTACAAAGTAGTATGTGAAAACCCCATTTTGTAGGCTGGAAGTTTCGTATGAAAATCCGGATTCTGTGGAAGCCATGATTATGATCCTTCCCGGTGCCTTTAGGTCCGTCATGCCACCTGAGTAGCATGAATCGAATATGAAGACGATTCTCGTGGTCTCAAAGTTGCTGAACATCATCTTCAGGTTCCCATCCCAGATTAAGCTAGAGGTTGTACATTCATATGGAACGATTGCTTCATCGATAGTTTCTGTATCGCCATCATTAGCTTTCCCCTTCGCCCCATGACCGCTGTAGAAGAAAACAACCTCATCGTTGGCTGCTTCATTTGTGCGTAGCCAGTCGATCGCTGTAATTATCTCATTACGGGTAGCGTTATTAATTGTGTAATCTGAGATAAGCAGAAAAATGTGATCTCGTTTATAGCCGTAGACTATGGTTAAAGCCTCAAGCATGTCCAGCGCGTCATCATCAGCGTATTGGATATCGTTTGCGGTGCCAGCGTAATCTGAGATACCTATGATTACTGCCCATCGATGATTCGGGTTTGGAGGCGAAGTGCCTAAGATGCCAGTTGCTGCTTGGGCTGCGGGTTTACCCCCGCCTTTGCCTTTGGATCCTTTTATGGTAATCTTGGGCGTAATCTCTACGTCTGAGGCTTCGTTGTTGGCTGCATATGTCAAGGTTGGTAAGACAGTGCTTGCAGAAAGCAAGAGTAATATTAAAACTACAATCCTCTTCAATCTTTCAACTCCTCGTTTTAATATTATGATCGAACTCATGCATTTATAATTTTCCTCTTTGTAAATAAGCCTCGGTGACCTAAAAGCCTTTAAGAAAGACGCCTACAGAACTATCGTTTCATCGAAGGTTCTTTCAACAGCGAATATCAGAAATGGACAGATTCTTGATCTAGCATCTTCAGTAACCACTTAAAGAATAGCTAAGATTTTTTTCGTCAATAACTCATGTTTTTTAGGATCTTTAAACAACATAATGTTGGAGAGGGTAATTCTACAGTTAGATGTTTCTGGGGAATCGTGATGAGGGTTAGCAAGCAAGAATTTAGGGAAAGACTGCGTAAGATACGAGGAGTTTACTCATCGCACTTAGTTGATACGTTATATGATGATCTAGTTGGGTTTGGTTGGGGTTTGTTTGACGAATCTATACTGAAGCAAAAGTTAGATGAACTAGAAGCAAACATTCGTAATGACATGACAACTGCTCCAGAAACATGGGTGCAGAGATTAAAGAAAGAATTCTTCGGAAGAGAAGCATGAGACCCTCACTAGATCATCGTGATGAATATAAAAGCGATATGTCTTCTCATAACTTCGATCATAAGAAATTTCGTCCGATTTTTTTTGTCTTGGACGGGTATACATGATTCTGCAACATCGAGTTCGAGAATTCGCTCTCTCCCTTTCAGATTCCTCAATCAATAATATGGGTCCTAGCCAACGCTTTCATGAGACATCTGAGCCCAGCGCTATTGAAGATGTGACTTGATTTGTAATCTCGCTTTCTCCGACCACGGGCATCGGTGTCACGTTAACCTCTTTGAGTACATCTTCGATTCTTTTGTTTATCTGAACACTGTTCTCCTCCTCGATCTCATGAGGAAACTTCAAGTAAAATGCATAGTCCTTGTCTTGAGTTGAGTGAAATAGTAGATTTGCTGTAGAATGTACATAGGCTGGTGGACCCAAATCTAAGAATCCTGGAACCTTATGAAAAACTACGTTCTTCAATCTAGCCTCAATCTTTCCCATTAATTTCTCCATTATGAGGTCATATTCGTCAAATCTTCTGCTTAGGAGTAGGGACTGTTCCCTGGTCAATAGAGGTGATGACAATACGGTTTCTCTAAAATCGACGTATAAGAGATATAGCAGATAATCTCTTTCGAACGCAGAAAGAATCAGATCAACGTGACATGGTGGCCCAAATCCTATGCTTCCTGGAACTAATATTGAGGACTAATAGGGTCCTTCCTGGTATTATTGTTCATGAGAGGAACAGTAATAGCAATTTGTTTGTAATCGAACTCAAGACTGCCAATCAAGATTTCGAATGTGATGTTAAGAAATTAGAGCTATTTACTAGAAAAGACAAAGGCTATAAATACAAACTGGGACTGCATATCGAATTTGAGAATTGCCGTCCAAAATTAAGATGGTTTAGGAATGGAAAATGTGCTACGATTAATCAGGATTTTACCTACGGAAATTGAGCCGATTGCTTCTGATTTCCCCTATTATGAGAAAACACTTCGAGGTTGTGGTATTCATTCTAGTCGGGTCCGCGTATATCAGACACTGATAACCTTCTATCTCCTAGAATTTCGGTGTTGAGGCTAAAAATCAGATGATTGTTCACAAATAACTTGAATGCAAAGGCTCATTTGAAGATTTTTATTGTAATCTTTGGTAACATTTAGTTAGGGAAAGTCATGGGGTTGGAACAGTTTCTGTTTAGGAAGGAAATTTTGATAGATGATGCTGGATGGGGAGACCTTATTTTGGGTGTGGTTATAGGTGCGCTCAAACTGCCAGATCATAAATATATGGAACGCAGGATACCAACTTCATCTTTCCAGCCGCCCAACTTCGAAAATAAACGGTACTTGGATGACGCTGTCAAAATTGCTGAAGAGATCGTTGATGTGATGCGGCCTGATGAAGAGACCCGTTTCAAGGTCTGCTCTGGATACGTCCTATTTGGCATACGTAGATACCTTGAGAATAGGGGATTCGCCGTGGAAAAGGTGGAGATTACCGGTGAACTTCAAGAGAGGGTTGAAAAAGGCTTCGTGGAATGGTGTGTCGAAGTGGGAGTACCCGCAGAAAAACTGGAGGATAGAAGACGGTTCTGGGCGTTCCTAAAGTGGGTCGCGGAGAAACCGAAAATTAGAGAAGAACTCGTGAAGACAGGTTGGAGGAGCTGGAACACAAAATGGCGAGAAAAAGTGTTCAAAACTGCTGAATGATGAACTTTCTTAATCTTTCATCCTTCAAAGGACTCCTATACTATACTAGATCCCTTACATTCTGCTGATCCAAGCTTGCCCTCAAGAGAAGTTATCTTCGCAACAACCCACTTCGCATCTTCCTGGGCTCCCTTAATGAAGATCCTTATTCCCTTGTATTCGCCGAATGGGTCTCCTAAACTTCCATGCCCTTGATCTCTAAAAGAACGTGCCTCTCTTTCGGAACACACCGAATATTCTAAAGTTTACTCTAATCTATTTGATATTTTTTCCCGCCATATCTTCACGTTTGAGGGGCAAACAACAACTCGTTCTTCACCTAGGCGGGCAAGGTCCCCGCCAACCAATTTTACAAACTTGCGTAAATCGTCTACTGCACGTTTTACATCTTCCAGACTTTTGTTTGCGAGAGGAGTTATCTTAAGGATTAAAATGTTTCCAGAGTTTACTTCGCTTTTAACAATCTCTAATTCCGACAAATCGCGTAGGGGCATAGCCTTCAAATAAGTTTCCCTAGAAATTCCCTTAGGCTCTATTTTCACCGTTTCCTTCACTTCAGCCTTCTTGGATTTACGAAGTATGCCGCCTAAACCAGGCAAAATTTCCCCTCTAATACTTAATTTACCTTTTCAGAATTAAGCATTTCCTAAAGAATTCCTTTGGACAATTCAAAAAAAGGGGTTCGCCCCGGTTTTTCATTCACAGGGCTTTTCTTCGCACGGCTCCTCTGCAGCTGGTGCTGGAGCCTCGGCTGACACTTCCTCACACGGCTTCTCTTCGGCGGGTGTCGGTGCCTCAGCTGGGGCAACTTCGCATGGTTTTTCTTCAGGGGGCGCTGGGGCCTCGGCCGGCACGGCTACTGGAGCTTCTCCTGGCGCAGCTTCGCGTGGAGGCGTGACCTTCTCCTCTAGCACCTTCTTCTCCTCCTTAAGCTTGGCTATCTCAGACTCTAGGGATGAGATCTTCACCCCCAACTCAGGAATCGCCTTAAGCGCCTCTATCTCTGCTAGTAGGCAGGCTTTCTCCTCCTCCAAATCTTTAACCTTCTCCTCAAGCTCGGCTCTCTTCTCGGCGGCTTCCATAACCATCTCCTCTAGCACTTCAATCTTCTGCACAATCCCTTTTATAGTTATCTTCTCTATGCCGATGACGTTTCGAAACTTTTCTTTGCAGTTTTTACACCCATATAGGCCATCGTCAGCTGCAAAATCTCTCCCGATTTGCTTGGTTTGCCGATCATCGACCAAGCCTTCACAAATTTGGAAACCTCAACCCCGCATTTAGGACACTTAACCAAACAGAAACCCCTTCTAACGCCTTTCCTTCTTAATACCCATCTACAGAATATTTATGAAGTGCTGTTAGATAAAGAAAGGGTTTTGGCAATCACTTTTGTTTTCATTCCATCAAACTCCTTTAATTTTATTAGGAAGAGAATTCCCGTCGAAATTACATCATCTAGTTTTGAAAGGGCAACCTTAACACCCAAATAAGGTCACCGCCGCTTACTACTATAATGATCCATGTATAAAATTCAATCAAAGGTTTAGAGGAACTGACGCATTCATTCACCATAGGCCTAATAAGAAAGGTTATATCTACGCATTTCGTTTTTAGTTTTTTAACTGTAGGGTGGTTGTGGTTAAGGATGGCTACGTCAAAACCTTCTGAGATTCCAGTTCTTATTTTAAGAGAGGGTTCAAGTCGTTCGCGAGGAAAAGATGCTCAACGCGCGAATATAATGGCGGCGAAAATAGTTGCAGAAGCCGTTAAGAGCGCGTTGGGCCCTAAGGGTATGGACAAGATGCTTGTGGACAGCCTAGGCGACGTAACGATCACAAGCGATGGACGTACTATCCTTGATGAGATGGATGTTGAGCACCCGGCTGCTAAGATGATGGTTGAGGTGGCGAAAACACAGGACGAAGAGGTGGGAGACGGAACCACAACCGCGGTCATCGTGGCAAGCGAGCTCTTGGGAAAGGTTGAAGAATTGATAGGTAAAAATGTCCACCCAACCGTAATAATCGATGGGTACCGCAAAGCAGCAGATAGGGCTCTTGAAACCCTCGAGAAGATAGCGATTCCAGTAAAGTTTACAGATAAAGATTTTCTGAAGAAGGTTGCTATGACATCTATGGCTAGTAAGCTGGTAGCTGAGAACCGTGAACAACTTGCTGAGATAGCTGTTGACGCCGTCTTGCATGTGGCCCAAAAAGTCGGGCTCGAATACGGAGTAGACTTAGACGATAAAATTGCCTTGCTGGACTCTGCACTTGAAGTTGAGAAAACGGAGTTCGACGCAAAGATTAACATTGAAACACCTGAGCAGATGGAGGCATTCCTACACGAGGAGGAAAACATGCTTCGAGAGATGGTTGAGAAGGTAATCTTTACGGGTGCAAATGTTGTGGTCTGTCAGAAAGGCATAGACGACATGGCTCAACACTTCTTGGCTAGAAAGGGAATCATAGCGGTAAGACGCGCAAAGAAGTCGGACATGGAGAAGCTCGCTAAAGCGACGGGCGGGAAAGTGATTACTAGCCTAGAAGATATTACGAAACAAGACTTAGGCTACGCAGATCTCGTTGAGGAGAGAAAGATCGGCGAAGACAAGATGACCTTCATAGAAGGATGCAAGAACCCCCATTCCGTGGCTATATTAATCCGGGGCGGGACTCAACGAATCGTTGACGAAGCGGAAAGATCAGTCCATGATGCCTTATGCGTCGTCCAAGATGTAGTGCAGGAGCCGAAAATAGTGGCAGGAGGCGGTGCTCCCGAGGTAGAAGTAGCCAGAGTTATCAGAGAATATGCCAGTTCTCTGCCTGGAAGGGAACAGCTGGCCGTTCAAAAATTTGCTGAGGGTATAGAAACTGTGCCGATAACTTTGGGTGAGAATGCTGGTTTAGATCCCATAGATATATTATCCGAGCTTAGAGCTCGCCACGAGAAAGGTGAAAAATGGGCCGGCGTCGGCGTCTTGGAAGGAAAAGTTAAGGATATGAGGGAACTGGAAGTTTACGAGCCTCTAGCAGTTAAGAAACAGGTCATCAAGTCTGTTACTGAAGCTGCTACAATGATCCTTAAGATCGACGACGTCATCGCTGCAGGAAAGACGAAGGCTCCGCCTGCTCCACCTGGCGGTCCAGGTGGAATGCCTCCAGAATACTAAGCGTCGGGAAATAAATACAAAAAGCTAAGAGAAGCAGCCTACAAATCATGAAGTTACCAAAAACTTACAAATTCTTTGTTTCATTTAAAGATTAGATAACCATTTATTCTTTAGTTTTCGTCTAGGATCATTGTATAGTTTACTGGTCGGTCTCTCAGGGCATGTTCCAATGACGTTAGCATAGTCCAAAAAAGATTATTCTAGGCTTTGTTGTGTTTTCAGTATCTTCTTCTTTGATAGTCGCCGCTTCGTCTGTCGCCGTATCCGCGTCGCCCGCCTCCGTAACCGCCGCCGCTACCACCGCCGTATCTTCCGAAGCGCCTTTCTTGTTCATACTGTTTGTTGCTGAGGTTGTTTTCAGTGTTTAGTTCTTTTATTTGGGATTCTGCGACGATTTCGAAGCTTCCGTATCGGCCTATGTTTAGCCGCATGTAGCCTCTGAACAGGTTTATGTAGCCGTTTTTGATGTTAAGGGTGTCAGCTTCGTTGACTTTGTCGATATTGTCGTCCCAAAGGTTTAAGTAAATGCAACCGGTTTCGTCCCCGACCAACGCGTCTACAACTCTATGCGTCGTATAATCACGCCCGCCTGTGGTGCTTCGCACTTCGCCCTTAGACACGACCTTTGCAGTTACGTTTACCGCTTTGGAATTTGGGGTCAATTCGCTGATCTTAACATTAACAGGTTGAGGTCGACTTCTTTCAATTACGTCTTTACTCAAACTTTACACGCTCTTTCTAGGAAACGTTGCTAGCTAGATAAGCGTCGCGGTCTTTTTATGGCTTTTGTCTCTTTAACCATCTAGCCGCCTCTCGTAAGACTTGATGTTTCGACACGTTTATGACAGGAATCTCCAAACCCGCCACCTTTATGGATAGAGCATACTCGGGCATGAGTACAAAGTTCACCGAACTCCAAAATATCTTGCCTCTAATGTAGTTTTCCATCAAATCGTTGGTATCTGGGGGTAAAGGAAAGTGGACGAAGAGGACGCCTTCAGCCCACTCCGCCATAACTGGAAGCCCAGACTGAATTATCCGAGCAAACATCTGGGCTAAGGTATCCATTGAAAACTGGAAATAGTCAAGGATAACGATCTGCTTGGCGGGTTTATAGATAATCTCAACCTTCTCTTCTTGGCCACTGCGTTTCTGAGCGCACATAGATATCTCACCTCTTTGATGAATTACGAAACCATTGAGCTCTTTAATCATTTTCTATAATGAAGAGCCTTCTCTTAAATTAACTTAATGGCGATCTAATCCCCTTTGAGATAACTTGTTTTCCGCCATCTCAGCCGGGTGTGTGTTGGAGTTTGGGTCGAGGTCTAAGGCTTTAAGCCGGTTGGCCTTTAGGAGGCCAGTCCTAACCATCTTCCTGAGGCGGAGCCTGAGCGTAGGAGGTTTACCCCTCCATGATGGCTTTGCTGTCTGAAAGATTTAAAAAATTATACAGAAGTATCCTTCTCTATTTGATATCTAACCCATCATTTTTTATTCTTGAATTTCAACGACTAATAACTGTCTCAGCTTATGCTATGCCTTCATCCCTAAGAAGATTGCTGGTTTACACATTATTGCAAAAACATAAAAGGCGATGCTCCACATTAACTAGGTTAATGGAGGTCTAGTTGAAATGAAATGTCCAGAATGTGGAAAAGAGGTTAAAACTCCTGTAAAGGAATGGGATCTAGGCAAAATCCACGTTAAGCAGTACGAACACTGTGGCAAGAAGTTTCGTGAGTACATAAAGAAATAAACCAAACAAAAAAGGGGAACCATAGACCAGATCATAATAGTCAAATAAAGCTCGTCATCTAATTTCGATTAACTCCATAACTTCACTAAAGTATCTAAGTATGCTTTCCCATTTTTGAGTATCTTCATACGGAGTACGACCTTTTTTCTGTCCATTTATGAAGCCTTGATCTAGCAGGCTTTCTTTGTGTAAAGAGTTAGATGGCATTTTATTGCTTTCTATAGAAACATGTTAAAAATTTTCAAACTAATTCGATGCTTATGAAGACCTCTTCAGGAACTCTCACTCTCATGATTCGCCTCATCACCCTCTCTTCCGCGTCGATATCTATCAAACGTTTATGGATGCGCATCTCCCACTTATCCCAAGTAGCGGTGCCTTCTCCGCATGGTGATTTCCGAACTGGTACTCGTAGCTTTTTTGTAGGAATCGGGATAGGCCCCACTATCTTTACGCCAGACTTTTCCGATATCGTTTTTAGTTCATTGCATACATCTTCGAGTTTTCTGTAATCGGTACTTGCCAACCTTATTCGAGCTTTTCTAACCATCCCATCACACTGAATTATTGTTCTTATCCACTCATATTCTTTTTAAATACGCTTTGGTTATTTTGCGATTATCTGAATATCATGAATTATTTATGGCAGTTGTATCTCGGCATCTCGTGTTTAGAGAGTAATGATTTAGAGCAGCCTTTCCCTATTAAGACTTTTTGTCTGCCACGAGTATCTTCTTATCCTTCAAGAAGTTAGTGTAGAATGCAAATTTGGGTTTTATTGATTGAACATAAAAGTAAGTGCCTATCATAAAACTTTTTAGGCATTAAAGCTATAAATGATAATCAAGGAGTGAATGTATTTACGCCCATTGCTTTTGTTTTGATTAATACAGAGACAGGTTCGGAAAGTAACCTCCTAAAAGTCCTAAAAGTGCTCAAGGATGTAGACGGTGTAGTGGAAGTATACAGTGTCTACGGAGTGTATGACGTAATCGCTAAGATAGAAGCCGATTCCATGGATAGGCTCAAGGATATAGTAACTTGGCGTATTCGTAGACTGGATAATGTAAGATCAACCTTAACACAGATAGTGATCGAATCAGCCTAGTTGATAAGAAATACGCTTTGAAGTGAAAATCTAAAATCCTTAGCTTGGTAATTATCGGTTAGATTCAATCAGAAATTTAGAGATTTTGGAATTCAACGTGAAACAATAACATCCTCATGAAGTAAAAAATAAAGGTCTATTCTCTTTATTACGGTGATTCCCGATTGGAAATTATGAAAACAATCTGCTTTTTCACTTTATTCCGAGAATCCCCTTTGTAGTGCTGCATCCAACTGGACAGCTAAACTACAAAATCTGGATAGGGTACTTCACGATCTCACTCTCTCGGCATCCAACTATTATTCAAAGCGTGATCGAGGCATCTGACTTTAACTCAATGAGTAAGACCGCGGGGGAAATCAACGCGATAAAAGGTATAAAAAGCACAGAGACCGCTATTGAAGGGTAAACTCCCAATATTTCCCTATTTTTTCTCTATACAGTAATAAAACATATTTGGAGCCTCTATAGAGGCCAGTAGATTTTGTTAATCAAAGAGATTTCTGAACTAGAATCTTCCTACTTCGAATTGCAAGCTTATTGGGGCGCCACACAAAAATCTGGGCTTTAAAGGCCTTCTCATTGTGTATCGCTTTCATTATTTTTGGAAGGTGTTTCGCTCCTAAGATACAAATATTTCGGAAAGAATTTTAGTTCCAAATACAATAGCTATATATCGGTGTCTTTATACTTTAGGGTGGAAGCCCGCCCGGGGCTCCATTAAGAACCAAGGATTAATTGACCGTTATTTAAATTAATGAAGTTCATTTGGTCAGATTTTCGGAATTGGAACTCATGTCAGTGTAGGATTTGAACCCTCGTTTGCTTAAAACGCAAACCTATGTGAGAGAGCTAACTAATAAAAAAATGAACAGACCTCGATAGGATTTTCGTGAATAGCTAGCTATCTACTGAAAATGATCCCAAAATAGAAAAAGTGCTAAAATGGTTTAGTGATAGACAACAAGATGGCCCGTGGAAGCTGACTCTATTAAAATCCGAATCAATAAGAGACCTTCCTTTGTGGATAAGTCTAACGTTATGCAGAATTTTAAAAAGATTCTAAAAAGTCAATAGACACCGAACAGAAAACATTAGAACAAGAGATTCAAAAACTTGTTATTTTCAAGCTTCATATTTGACATTTGGGGCAGAAGTATACGTGGCCTCCTCCAACACTCATCTTTTCTATAGGAGCCTTGCATTTTGGACAGGTTTGTTGTTTCATATTCGGTCCCATAGCTGGGATGTAGCCGCCTTGATTTCCGTAAAGGTCATTAAACTGGTCTTTTCCTCCAAGTCGGATTCTCTCATGAAGCACAAACTTAATCGCTTCACAAAGAGCATTCATCTCGTCTTTTTTTAGCTCTGAGGCTTTTCTCTTAGGATGAAGTCTAGCTCTGTAAATGATGTCTTGAAAGGCACTGTTGCTAAGTCCCACAACAACAGCATCCTTTCCTACAAGTACCGATTTAAGTGCCCTATTGTTATCCGCCAAGATTTTTGAGAAACGTTCAAAGGTAAACTCTTCATCTAAAGGAGAAAGCACTTCAGGATTAAAGTCTCGTCTATAGACATAAGACCGTTCCAACTCATTGTCTCTCATTGCATTAATGACACCCATGCTAGTGAGCCTAACCGTCAACGCCGTGTCATCATTGAAATCAACTTTCAAATGGAAATTTGAAACCGTCTTATCACTTGCGTGATAGAAGATTCTACCACCATACTCGGGACCCAGAATCAGGTTCATTCCATTATTTAATTTTACATGTATAACGTTGCCTCTTGACGTGACGGACTCGATTTTTCCATCAATGAGATGATCGAAAGTCTTTATGTCTTTGTTCATCATACCTATTTTTTGAAGCCTCTCATAATCCTGCAGATGACAAGATATGATTATCTTGCCTTGAAGTTCTTTGTTCATCTGTTCTGCGAGAATCTTAGCTTCAGGAAGTTCAATGCTCATAGTACATTCTCTCAGATCAATTAGCTACCTAATGCTGTTTAGTTATTTTGCGGATGGATCATCTTTCATGATTCCGAAAACATTGCCTTGTGGATCCTTGAAATATGCGAGGTAAACCTATACCAGGCATTGTCATCTTAGGGGCAACAACTGTCCCGCCTTCATTCTTGATTCTTTCTAAATACTCGTCAACATCGGGAACATCTATTGTGTTCACGCTCGGATTCTTCTCCTTTCCTAAGCCTCCATCAATCCCCGGCCCTTCTCCAGTTTTGATGATCCAATAATCCATTGGACCCCACTTTTCAAACTTCCAACCAAATACTTTTGAATAAAAATCGATCAGCTGCTCAGGTTTCTTACCATATATTTCAAAGTGTACTACTCTAGGCATTCACACCATTCCTCAATACAAAGAAGATAAATGTAGTTAAATGTATTTCACTCTCAAACCAAGATCGGCGCAATAGATAGTCAAGGTATACTGAACTTAGTACTGGAGCCTTCGAAAAAAGTATAATCATTTAAGCATTTGATATGCTTGCTCCTCAATATCAGCTATTTGCCATAGGAGATTGGATGCTTGCATCTTGTCTTGATCTAACGCTACTTTGCACATCTTCATAATCTCTTGTCCAGACCGTCTAAACAATATTGCAGCTTCAGTCCAATTACTTATAGTGTACTTCTCACCTAAGGTTTCAAGTACATCCGCTTGCCAAAATCGCATCCCGTGACTGTTTTCGAATGTTTTGGGTAACATAGGTGGAGTGGTCGCATAAGTGACCATGTGTTCAAAGCATTTCTTATTGTTCCATCCGAGAATCTCATCTGCTAGTTTCCGCATGGCGGGGATGCCGAAAAGCTTTACTGGTGGATTTAGAAACCGCTCAGCCTTGTAGGAGAACCCCTTCTTCGCGACTTCGAATTCAGGCGGTACCTTTTCTGGGAGGGCAAAAGCCCTTATGGTGTTTCTCTTACTCATCCCTGGCACTTTGACGTTTAAAGATTTCTCAAACTCGTTATATGGTATTTTCTGAACCTTCTCGTAGCTGCAATCGTGCACAAAAATAACCTGTTCCTCATCGTCGTATCCAACGACCAGAATATAGTGAATTGGTACATGGTGCTTTTCGTAGAGTTCAGGATAATAGTGTAGGTAATACATGTCAAGTGCGCCAGCTACAACTGGTCGTCCCTCATCAACGAAAGCTTTGAGGCGAGAGAAAGTGGATTTAAAGTTCTTTCCTTCGATCACTGTTTCTCTGAACCCAATGGTATTCGCCAGGTCCTTCATTAGATACTTGGGGTTGGCACCCCAATATACCATGCACGGCGGATCTGCTCGTTTAAAGCGAAGATAGGTGAAACCGGCCATACCTCCTACAACAGATAGAAGCAAATCGGTATAGTCTGCTCCCTTCCACGCTAAGAGATCTTCCAGCCCATTGACATAGCATGTGCATTCACAGATCCTGTGTGGTATAGTGTGAAACTTTTTCGTACCAGCGCCACCCAGTTTCTTTTCCAAATTAGAGTATTCCGATATCACCGATTATCTTGGTTTGGTGATTATCTCTTTAATTTGAAGATCAGTGAATCTCCTCGCATATGTTGGTTTTACTATTAATGCAGTGTCGGCGCCCTCTCCAGTTCCAGCTATAGATAATACTTCTTTATTCATTGGGATTAATCCCGCATCTGCAGCCATAAGTACAATTTCTACACAAACCTTCATCCCTTGACAAAATCTGTAAAGGGTTTGAGCAACTATCTCGCTGAAAGATTTTCCTCCATACTTCTCTGAAAAAGCTGAGTTCACATCGTCACCGAGAGCGTGAATTCCTGTAAAAACCTTGACTCCCTTTTTCTCTAACATACTTCGCTCTTCGTTACTCATAACCCATCCTTCTTTCTCAAAAGCCTTAGAAATTGTGACAACTACAATGTTACAATTCATGCCCTCAAGTGCCTCAGCCACCTTCACTCCAGTATAGCCATGAGTAGATGCAACAACCACGTCACGAATACCTAATTCCAACATCCTCTCCTTAGAGATTTCAATTGTTTCATCGGTGTTCTCAGGTCCGCCATTATCAAAATAGAGAATGCTTTTCTTCATCAAACAAACCTCTTAAGACGTATACTGAATGCTTGTCTTATATGCCTTAGGGAAAATATGTTTCTCGAGTCTTCCCGGTCAAATGTCTGTTTGAAGAATGTAAGAAACTCAAGAGGTCCGATAACGCCAATTATGGGAACATTAAAGGCTTAGATTATCGCTAGATTCCGTATGTCATAGATTGTGGTGAAGAGTGAATGCCTTCTTCACTTGGCCACTACACAGTTGCATATCTAATCTACAAATCCAAGAAAACTTTGAGCCTGCCAGGGCTCATAATCGGGTCGGTAATTTCGGATTTGGATATTCTCTTTAATTATCTAACTAGAGGGTATCTTGGAAGGGAATTACTGCACAGTTTTGTCGGAGCAGGAATACTTGGAACCCTTCTTTCTACGCTCTTAACTGTATTTTTCTATCCTCTGGTTGTCTCAACTTTCTTCGGTATCAACAAGGAAGAAAATAGACAGGTATGCAAACTGTCAAAGACCGTTCTATTTTCGTCCTTTATAGGAGGTTTTTCTCATGTTCTGATAGATTCTACATGCCATAACTACAACCCCCTTTTCTATCCCTTTACGAAACAATCTATCGACATACTGTTGTTACCCTATGATTGGAGGTTCTCGTACTCTATTATTGAGATGCTTCTTTTTGCAATGTTACTTACAATATTGATAATCGATCTTTCAAGAAAAGGAGTCAAAGGATTGTGGAAACGAATGCTCGTTGGTGGCTATTAGTGCTACGTTATGTTCTTATAGTCAGCAAATTGGTTGTAATAGTGTTTTTCGAAAAGGCTATGACTATAGGATGAGAGAACCCGCAACCAAACAAACAAAATCATAGATCAAGAGTTACCATACATAGGGTAGTAGCCTGTATCTTACTTTTTGTGCATATTCGGAATATCCGTTCAATTCTTTCTTAAGCGTTCTATCTTCCAGCAATGTACGGATTATCATCAAAAGAGCATAGATTCCAACAGGAATGAAGGTGAAAACGGATCCAATTATTAAGGGAATTGACGAGACGTATGAAATCCCTGCTAAATATCCAGGATGTCTTACAATCTTGTGCGGTCCACTAGCTATCACCCTGTGACCTCTATCCTTTTGGATCCGAACAGTTGGTTCAAAATATGGATTTGCTATCATAGCCCAATTGAGAAAAATGGTTGAGATAGCTAACAGCAAAAGGCCTAACACTACAAACCAGACATCAAGTGTTGACCAATGAAACTTGCCAACATCCAATCCTGCAACGGCAGGTATAGGAATCAGCACCATAAGATTGCTTATTCGCATTAATACTTCGTCCCACAATTTGGAACCCTTTCTTTTCACCTTAAGTCTTACAGCAAGAAGTTCAGGATTCAGCTTATACTGAACTATTGTACTCACAAAGTAATGCAGGAAAGAAGTACTGAAGAGAATCCAAGGTCGAACATCAATCTGTCCTGCAGAAACTAAGAAGACCGTTATCTGAACAAGTAACATCACAGAGGCTACTATCAGCTGCTTAACTGCAGCCGTCTTGGCGCGATTGTTGCCTCTTTTCATCACAATCTTAGTTTATTCTGACTGCGTATTAAACTATCTTTTCTACCCATCGACCATCACGATTCTTTTGTCTGGAATGCTTTTTAATGTTGATTCTTTTCACTTTACACAGTTTCAACAACACCATATATCGTTTGTTGATTCTTAACAAAACCAGCTAGATTTCTTCTGCCGATAATCGGGGTCATAAGAACTTTTCCTTTGAAGAAGAATGGTGTTGCTTTCGTTCTATCTGATTGAGGAAGAGGGCGGACGCCATAAGCGTAGCCACTTGGGTCTGATAGACCACGAGCCGACTGACTGGATCGAGCTCAAGTTTATGCTAGAGGAGGTCATGAGGATAGTCTACATAGAACACATCGCTTGGTACAACGAAGACCTTCGCGATTTTGTCCGTATTCTTGTGATGATAGGAAAATACAACCAATAGCGATTTCATTGACAACACACCATTCTCTTATAGTTGATTGGAGCAGCTAGCTTTTTCAAAATGTCATGCACATCCCTTGAACGTCACAATCAGTTTTTCGATGGCAAGCTCGCACACTTTCCTAATCCCCCTCTTTCCCACTGCATAGCTTGTTTTGACAAGGTGAAGGCGTTCAAGCTGTTGTACTGCTTCGCTTACGTTGGGTTGGCTTAGGTTTAACCGCGCCGCAATGGTTGAAACGTCCAAATGATCTTGAGCGAGAAGCTGCAGTATTTTACGATTAGTCTGTGAGGATAAGGCATTGATGATTTGTAGCGCTTCTGCTTCACCCAGACATAACTCTTTCACTGACAAAGCGCGTCGCCCACTATCTATTACTTATTTGCGATGTAGTTAACATTGTAGATATATTTATACGTCATTATCATATACTTATAGTCATTAACTGGATGGAATATTAGCTCGTAGCAGGACAAGTTACTTCAGTTATAGGGCTCTCCAAGGTCAACTAAAAGGCGAATAAAAAATGGATTCACACAGAAGGACCGCAATCATTGTGGGAGTATTATTTATCATTGCGACAGCTGCACCTATGATAAGTGCTGTTTTTTTCGGACCTGTATATGATCCAGATTACCTTACCGCTGTTTCGGCAAATGAAAATCAAGTGTTGATAGTAGTGTTCCTATTGTTAACGATGACCGCTGCAGTTGTTCTCATTCCCATTATGATGTTTCCAATCTTAAAAAAGCATAATGAAAGTTTAGCTCTTGGGTACGTAGGTGCCAGGATTTTTGAGGGCTTTTTCAGTGCTGCTAATGTAATCAACCTACTATCACTATTGTCATTAAGTCGGGAATTTGTAAACGCAGGAGCTCCAGATGTTTCCCATTTTCAAACTTCAGGCGCTTTAATATTAGCACAATTTGATTGGGTCAGTATTCTGCTGGACTTTCCTTTTACCCTAAGTGCTCTGGTGTTGAATTATTTGCTGTATCAATCAAAGCTCGTTCCTCGATGGCTCTCAATCTTCGGTCTTATTGGAGGCGCATTGTGGTTAGTAACAACCCCTTTCCGTATGTTCGGCCTTTTTCCTCCATCGCTGGAGATTTTGGCTATTATAATAGCCGCGCAGGAAATGGTTTTTGCGGTATGGCTGATAATTAAGGGATTTAATTCATCTGCAATCGCTTCTCTATCTACAAAAGCTAGCTAGCTATTTTCTCCACTCATCTGAGACGAAAAGATGATTTTGTATGAAAATGAAAGCGATTGTATATGAGAAATATGGATCACCAGATGTTCTTCAGCTCAGAGAGGTAGAGAAACCAGCTCCCAAGCACAATGAAGTACTGATAAGGATATATGCGACAACAGTAACATCAGGGGACTGAACAGCGAAGTCTCAAATTGCCAATCTGGCAAGCGCTTCCCATGCGAGCATATGTGGGTCTCAAAAGACCAAAGAGAATAACTATACTAGGGATGGAGTTAGCAGGGGAAATTGAGTCAATAGGCAAAGATGTAAAACGGTTTAGGAAAGGTGACCAAGTTTTTGCAGCTACCGGCTTTGTTGGCATGGGTACTTGTGCTGAGTATATATGTCTGCCTGAAGAACCTGAAGAAGGGGCTTTGGCACTAAAACCGGTAAATATGACCTATGAGCAAGCTGCCCCTGTTCCCGTTGGAGGACTTGAAGCATTAAATTTTCTCAGACAAGGTAACATTCAGAGTGGACAGAAGGTTTTGATTAATGGTGCCGGTGGTACGATAGGTACTTTTGCGGTACAGCTTGCCAAGTACTTTGAAACTGAAGTAACTGGCGTGGACAGCACGATGAAATTGGATATGCTGCTCTCCATTGGTGCAGATCATATTATTGATTACACTCAAGAAAATTTCACCAAAAGCGGTGAGATATATGATTTTATTCTTGATGTGGTAAGCAAGAGTTCATTTTCAGGTAGTATAGGATCTTTAAAGGAAAATGGACACTATCTTATAGCTAACCCTGGATTGTTACAGATGGTTCGAGGGCGATGGACTTCAATGACTAGCAGCAAAAAAGTGATATTCGGAGCAGCATCCCCAAAGACTGAAGATTTACTCTTCCTTAGAGAGCTCATTGAGGAGGGAAAGTTAAAATCAATCATAGATAGACATTATCCTTTGGAACAAACTGCTGATGCTCACAGGTATGTCGAAACAGGGCAGAAAAAGGGACATGTAGTCATAACTTTAGACCATAATAATAAAATCTAATGTTGTGTTGCTAATGAAATCCCAAACCCAAGCCACACACTAAGATGTTTAATCTTTACTTTTATATGAGTTCCAAGATTCTTCAATCATAAACATCGATGAAAGAAAAAAAATCGTAGAGTCTATAGTTATCTGTCCATCTGGGAGTCGGCTATTTCCGGCTGAGATCAAGCCCCATTGAAAAAATAGCATAAAATGAACTATTGCAACACCATACATAATCCAACTTAAAAATCTTAAACCCGGAATCCCAATAATTTTAAATTCTTTTCTAATATTCTTACCAGCAGAGTGTGCAAGTGGAACAGCAATTAAGAAAAACAATATTTTAAGACCACAGGCAGCAGGATAAATTGCCAATTCAGTATCATGAGTCGCATCAGCTACAATACCTAAAAAATAACCTACAATCGCAAACACTAAACTTAATATTATTTTTTTAGCCATCTTATTTCCACATTCTATATATTGTATTTTGTATATATATTCGAGCAATCCGGTCATGACTATTTTCTTGGGAAGAACTTCCTGTAGGGAAGGATGAGTCCCAGCAACGACAAGGTCATAATCGGGATCCACTCCAGCATCAGGAAGACATCACCAACAAAGATAACGTTGAAGAGTCCACTGCTCACCAAGAGGACAGGCACTAACCATAGGGTGTACCAAGCCCACTTTTCTCCCCTCCGGTAGCCCGTTAGGGTAATGGCTAAGACCAGGAAGGACCAGCTCGTCTTGAGCAGGCCCAATGCCCCGTATAGCCAGCGAATCAAGTCAGAGGCCACAGGGCTGGAAGCCTTGAGCTCACTCCAGGACATGTCTGTGACAAGTTGAGCGTTATTCTCGATCAATCCGTCCGGAAGGAATACTTGTGTGAGGCCAACCACCACCCACAGCAGCCCCAGAGCTATGAATATCACCCACCCGTACTTCTCGTATACTAGCTCCATCAAAAAACACCAAACATAGATCAAATCTAAGGTTAAAAAAGCTTTTCTTAAGTTAATCGGAATCATTCTGACAAGCGTTTTTGAAGCTAATCTTGACTTTATTTTAGTTCCTTAAATGCCTTTTATCCTTAATCTCATTAAACGATTACTTCCGCTTTCTGAATATCTTAGCTCAATCCATCTCTGTGACATATTCAAAACAATTCTGCAATTTTTCGACAGTTCTTCGTCTAAGCCAATAGAAATAACTCTCAGAATCCTTAAATCACAGAAGTATAAAAGATTTTGAGCCTAATAAGGAGAAATCATTTTCAATGATGTATCTTTTGCCTTTTCTAAGATTCTGGAACGTCATATCAAATGACCTCATTGGATAGGATCATCTTTTATTCTCATATCATTTTTATCACATTTTAACACTTCTAAAAGAAAATATGTTTCTATCAACTTTTATTATGATTAAAGAGTTCATTTAATGTAGTTATAACAATGGAGGCGAGAAAGTGAATAATAACCTAGAGACTTTCAAAGATGACCTTCTGGAAACCTTGGGTTCTGACAATGTGATTTTGATTTATCATCATGGAAGTCAGGCAAGAGGAGAAGAAGAGAGCTAATAGTCATTGATTGAAATAATAACGTTCTTGAGAAATAATTAGACAGAAAAAACATAAGAAACTATTTGCCTACTCTTTCGGAGAGGGCGCGCGATCAGAAAATATTTATTTCGTCAGAGCTTTAATGAGCTAACCATTAGAGCGGGTTTAGGTGAGGTAATATTTCCTCGGTTGATGATTTGGTTGTGGCGGTGTATTATTAATTTAATAATGGGGTTGTACAGAGTATCAGTCTCTTGTTTGCGAAGTTCGTTAGAACTAGTAATGCATGGAACATATTACCAACTTTGTAGAAATTTACATGATTATAGAAGTTGGAGATGTAGCCGATGTGATATTTCATTTGATAATGCTTGTAACAATTTGAATAAATTGGACACTGTCAAATCTATAAACGATTTTCTATATCTACATCTTTTTCTCTTGTTGACACTTGGAATGGAAGTACAGGTCCAGTTTACGTTAGACAATCCTTTGGAAAAGTGTCTGCATTATATTGTGATACCTTAGCTTTAACGTATGTTTTGATTAAGCTAGCTCGCCCAAATTTCAAATTGTCTCATCAAATAGAACTCGTTTTTAAATACCCAAACGTAAAACCATCAAAAGTTACTGTATATTCCTATGAATATCTATGGGGAAACGATTTTCCTAAGAAAACAAACATAAGATTCCTTTGAGCTATTGTCTTTTTGGAAAAAGCATTTCAGTGATCTCTCCTCGATAATACTCCTTGTCTTTGAAATGGACTCTTCAAAAATCTCAGTTGGGCCTAAGTTTTGGACAATAAAAAACAAAAATGGAGTTGGTATAAACTAACGCATATGCTGTGGTGGCCCGGGATAGGTTCACATTCCCGTTCACATACACGGAATAAAGCAGTTTTAGGGCTGAAACAATAGCGAATCTGGCTACGCTTCGTAGCTTACTTCTGCCTAAATTCTACTGATACAAGAACACCTCCTCCAAGCTCTGATTGATCTAAGCGCACACGCGAGCTTGAGCTTCATGACCTGATCAACAGAAAACTTCCCTCTGGATTTTGAAATCATCGATATCGGATGCGCAGAAACCAAGAAGGACTAAGCATAAAGGACCATTCATTGTTGCGAGCATCGTGTAAAAATCATAGTTTTATTGTAGTGGTTTAAGTGTATGAAAAATGAAAGGAGGTTCTGAGTTTGTTTAACGACGATTGTCGCTGTGTTCATTAATATACGAAAGGTATTATTCTCTTGGTATTTCTTTGGTATTTCCTGTAATCTTCTCCAAATACTTCAATAAGCATCTTTTCCTCGATTTCTATGCGGAAGAGAAGGAGGATTGTTGCCACCGCTATGAATAATATGCCATAGGCACTTGAAAGAAACGTGACTATGCCAAAGTTCCTCAGGGTTTCCCCTAGGTATATTGGATGTCGAATATGCATGTAAAGTCCATCTTTAACTAACTGATGACCTTTCATTGTATGAAGCTTTCCAGTTGAAGCTAGGCTACTGAATCCAGGCTTCGTTTTGAGCTGCAATCGTGCTTTAAAACGTAAATATCCCCCGATTGAGAATAGAAATAAACCAACGAGAGCAATAACTTGGGATTTCAGGTTTTGAAGAAAAACAAAATCAAGAACCGCAACAACAAAACCAGCAGATGTAGTTACGATAAAAGGAAGGTAAGTCCAATCTTTAACTGATTTTTTCTCCTCAACCATCTTGTTCTCCCTCATCCTGAAGGACAGTTATGGATTATGTTGCCTTCTGAAAATGGCGAATTGAATAGTTTCTTAAGCATTGAACCAATATATAACCCCCGCATTGATCAGAACGGACAGAATAATGGCTGGGATCAAAATGGAAATAAGAATGTCCAGATCTTTCCTATGGGTCTTGAGGAAAGGTATGAGAAGAGGCACTTGGTCTTTGTAGTTCTCAAAGGTTTCTCCATAATTCTTGGACAAAAATAGTTCCTCTATGTGCGCAAGCAAAATATAAGCGAACAGTTCAATGAACCATACACCTATAGTTCGCAAAGGATTTAGAAATCCAATGCCAAAAGTGTTTCTTAGAATCCAGATGCTCCAGCTCGTAAAGCCAAGGGTTAAGAGGATCATTCCCAAATATTGAGGATGTCTGACCAACCGATAAGGCCCCAAAGTAACCAAGCCTTCCTTTTTCTTCATCCTTAGATAGGCTACTGAGTAGACAAGAATTGAGAAGCCGACCCTAATGAGTGCTCTCTCTGGAATGAGAAAGGGCACTGGCATAAAGAAGTCAGACAACGCTTTGAGAAGGTTGACTGGAAGATTCGTAAAAATCAGGATCAGATATCCTGCGAATGGAAGAGTCATCAATCCAGTCCAGACGCCGAGAGGTGGCAGTGATTGAACAAGAGGAACTAAGTAGCCTGCAAACCTCAAGAACCCTGATCTTATCCTATTCGATGGGTTCATGTTTTGGTCCCCGATTTCTTCATAAAACTGGGTTGCTCTTAAAACTATGCTTTAGAACAAACTGTTCCAGGTTTTGAATAAAAATTAAAAAAAGGATAATGGGGTAGTCAAAAGGTGATTGTATGATTGATTTAATGTGATCAGTTACAACCGTTGGGATAATAGCCATAATTGTTTTGATCGTCATTCTGCCAGTATGGCTATTTTATCTGGTTGTTAATGCTTACCATGTCCAACAATTAGCCGTGCCAAGCTAGCTAGCGATTAGCAGCATTTCGAAAAGTGCCCTAAAAGCAATATAACCCATTGAAAGTAGGATTCATCGAGTACTGGCGCTTAGTTGACGCAATTTTTTTCCGATAGCTTCGTTTCTGGAACATGTGTTGTTTCCTTTGCCTTGCCTTTCATCAGTAGCTTCTTGATGCCAGGTTTGGTCCCGATTCCACTTAATCATTCTGGCAAAGAGAGGCATTACCTAGATCTGCAACGGAATGGATATATCCATCTT
>Ga0315310_10000636_pt1 | contig 22447 bp, 22 predicted proteins | sample TDP5_MG_FD_203630 | JGI IMG/M metagenome (GOLD analysis project Ga0315310, IMG submission 203630) | Freshwater sediment microbial communities from Lake Towuti, South Sulawesi, Indonesia - TDP5 | ecosystem: Environmental > Aquatic > Freshwater > Lake > Sediment | place: Indonesia: South Sulawesi...
TTTAATTTAATTATTTCTGTTTGGAGTTGTCGAATACGCTTCGGAAAGGAAAATGCCATTTTCTTTTCTTCTCCAATCTATTTTTCCATGAAACACACATTCCAATCATTTAGAAATTTAAATTTATCTGGACATACCTTTTGTATATAGATTGGGCGGAATTCTAAACAAATAGTACATATTTGTTTTAATAGATCATTGCAAGTTATATGACCTACAACTAATCCTTCCAGTAATTCAAGAATTTTAGTATGTATTTTTTCTGTCTCTTGTATGATACTTATTGCCCGATCTCCTCGTTCCCCATGAAGATAATAGCTCACAGATGGTTGTGTAATTCCCAATAATTCAGCTATTTCCTTTTGGGATTTATTATATCTCTCATTCAACTCCTTAACCATAATCGCCCGTATAGCTGGTAAAATATTTTTTACAATGATTTCACACGGAAATTGCATTTTTACCGACCATCTACAATCTGCAATAAATTTATTTTTCTAATAAACGACCAAATAACAATGTTATAAAGTTTCTTTAAAATATATTTATAATTTTTTTTCAGAAGAGAAAGCATTCATTACCAAAAAAGAATAAAATACTTATAATTGATATAATTAATAAAAAAGTCGGCATTGTCTTTGTTTATAGAAAAAATTTGAATATAAATTAAATCGTATGGAGTAAGAAACTTGAATAATATTTGCCCAAAATGCAGCTTACCAAAAGAATTATGTATATGTGAAGAAATATCAAAAGAAGAACAATTGATTAAAGTGAAAATTGAGAAAAGACGGTATGGTCGAAAAGTAACAGTCATTGAAGGACTTGATCCTGCTGAGGTTAATTTAGATGACCTCTTATCGAAGTTAAAATCCGCGAATGCCTGCGGAGGTACATCAAAAGATAACCGTCTTGAATTACAAGGCGATCACCGCCGTGAGGTTCGAAAATTATTGGTTAAATGGGGTTTTCCTCAAGATAATATAGTAATTCAATAAATTCTTTTCTGAATTTCTAATTATTCAAGAGGTATAAATAACAGAAGTAATCTTTTTTTAATTCAAGGTTTTTCAATGCAAATTTTAATTATAGATGCGTTGGGGTCTGAAAAAGGGATTCGCCGGTTTACACGGGATGTTATTGGTGCAGGTCCACGAATGCTGGCAGGAATATTAGAGAAGTTTTCAATATTTTCCCAAATAAAAACTGCGGAGCAATACTTGACCGGTCCACAACAAAGTTTAAACGCAGAGCACCTTTTTGTCAGTGCAATGACAATGGATTATGTTGCTGTAAAAAAAGTTATTCAGAAATGGAATAAATATCCACACCCAACTCATTCAATTAGAATAATTGGAGGACCTATTGCGTGTGGTTACTCAGACATTCTACCAAAATTAAAGTTCGATTTAGCAATCATCGGCGAAGCCGAGAAACCACTATCCAAATTGGTTAAGTATGGTCTTTTTCAAGGCAATTTTGTCCTTGATAATTTAAGACAGATAAAAGGTATTGCGTTTCCAACCCCCGAAGGTTTAATTGAAACATCCTACTCATCTTTTATTACCAAAAAAGAGTTGAACTCCTTCCAGGCTTCCACGAAACATATCCAAGATTATCCTTCCTATCAAGCATCCCGAATTTTCATTGAATGTATTCGTGGCTGCTCAAACTATAATCGCACAAAATTACAACTGCCCGATGGACGCCAATGCAACAAATGTGGGGTCTGCACTGCTCCTGATCTTGAAAATAGAATGAATTGTCCGCTTGCAATTTCCCCGGGATGCGGATATTGCTCCGTTCCCTCGGTCTATGGTCCTCCAAGAAGTAAATCTATTGAAAATATTACGAAAGAACTTAAAGAGTTATTGGAATTAGGTGTTTTTCGTTTCATTTTGGGGGCAAGCGATTTCCTCGAATATCAACGTGAAGAGTTGGTTTCCCCAAAACCCCTTACTGATCCAAGAAATCCTCCTCCAAATTACGTAGAAATTGAGAATTTACTGGCAAGAATAGCAGAACTTACCGCCGGAATTGAAGTTTACATTTTTATTGAAAATATAAAGGCTTCTCTTTTTACCGAAAAAGCCGCAGCTCTGATTGCATCCTATATACCAAATACTGCCCTTTCTATTGGCTGTGAAACAGGATCTACTACCCATTCGAATATGCTAGGTCGTCCCTCAACGCCAAAGGAGGTTTTGCAAGCTGTGAAACTCGCTAAAAGATATAATTTACGTGTACATACCTATTTTATCCATGGATTACCCGGACAAAACCTGCAAACTGCCATTCAAACCAGTAATTTTATGAAAAAATTAGCTTTAGAAGGCCTTGAAAAAATTACTATCTATAAATTTAAACCCCTTCCTATGTCCGCCTTTGCTGATTTTCCTTTCCCTCTTTCCTCTTCTTCTGATAAAGCCAGCAAACTTATCGTTAATACAGCCATTGAAATTAATCAGGAGAAAAAACAAGAATACCTTGGCACCACCGAAGTGGTAATCGTAAGTGAGCTCTTGCGACAAGATAAAACCCGCGCCATTGGCTATCCTCTCCGAGGTGGACCCACTATTCTCATTGAAAACGCGGCTGATTCGCTTAACAAAATTATTGAGGTTAAAATAGACAAAGTTCTTTCCGATAAAATGGTCGCTGGACATAAAATCTCTCATTGAAATATTATAATTCTTAAAGGGATTTTTCAGATATTTTTGCTTTGGCTCTTGAATCTGGTAAAATTAATTATTTTTACGCTCATTTTTCACCCCCTCCTCAGAAAAAATTTTTAAGAAGCTTCGTTTTTCTTCTTAGTAACATTTGGAGTGAAAATATATATGGCACCTTATCGCTGTGGTCGATGCGGCAAAGAAGTAACAATGAAAGGGTTAGAGAGTTTGCCCGGTGTTAAATGTCCGCATTGCGGATTTCGCATACTCTATAAACAGCGACCCCCAATTGTCCAAAAAATTAAAGCCCGTTAAAGCCCGTTAAATTATTTTTTTTTGGGAAGCTATTATAATCGCTGAGGTCATAATCAGTCTTCCTTATGATTTAATCATGCTCAGCTGCCATTTTCAAATATGTCATCCAGAATATATGCCTAAGAATTGTTGATATTAATGACAAACTGCCAGAAATTACAGAGTTGCCTTGCAGTCTATAAAAGTTATTTTATAAAGGAAAGATACTTTTGTTCTAATTTATTGAATACTCCGTAACTCCTACTAATAATTGCTTATATTTTTAAATAATTTCCTTGAGATCACTATCTTCAACTAGATTTAAATATCATAATATAGTAATATAATCAAAAACGGCTTATTAAGTGGAATAGGCGCAAATATGAAAGATCCTATTGATAATACGGTTGAATTCCTCAAAATTCTAGCACATTCTGTCCGACTAAAAATAATTGAATGCCTGAAAGACACGGAAAAAACTGTGAATGATATTCAAAACGAACTTAAAAAATCTCAGTCCACCATTTCACAGCATTTAAAGGTTCTTTTTAACGCCAATATTCTCACTTTTAGAAAGAATGGGCTCAAGAGTTATTATAAAATCTCAGACCCCAAAATCCACGATATTCTGTTAAATATTAATCAATATATTGCAGATCGGTCTCAACAGAAAATTGAAGATATCACCTCGGGTAATATTAAAGATACCCTATATTAATTGAGGATATTTAATGGTCAATAAAAAATTACGAAATATCAAGAAAATCGTCCTAATTGGACTAGATAATAGTGGAAAAACTTCTATTTTGCTCAGTTTAACGAAAAATACTAATTTATTATCCTATTATTCTTTAAAGCCTACTGCTGGACTTAGTATCGTAAATTATAACGATGATTCGGGGGCAACCTTCAATATCTGGGATTTCGGGGGACAAGAACGTTATCGAAAAGACTACTCACAGAAGCTTGACGAATATCTGGGCGCCGATAAGATTATTTATGTTATCGATATTCAGGATACCCAACGTTATGACCTTGCATTGAGCTATTTAAAGGAAGTTGTTGAAGCAACTCAATGGAAAAATAAGCGAAATGAGTTTTCAATCTTTCTTCATAAATTTGACCCAGGATTGGAGCAACAGGAAAATTTCACGGATGAAAGTATTCAAAGAAACCTTCTTGATAAAATTCAAGAAATATTTCCGCCTGATTATCATTTTGATGTCTTCAAAACTACCATTTACACCGTTTTTCAGAAGAAACCATGCAAAATTTGAACCGATATCGGTCCTAAATTCAAAAACCAATTTGTAATTGAATCAATAATTAGTAAGCATTGAAGTGAGGAAAATCAATGCAAAATCGAGATATTTCTACCGTATTGGTAGGTGAAGCAGGTCAGGGGATACAGACTGTAGAATTTTTTACGACGCATTTACTTAAAAATTCAGGCTATCACGTTTTTGCGACTCGCGAATTCATGTCTCGTATTCGAGGCGGATTTAATTCTACAGAACTCCGCATCGGATCAAGCTCAGTCTCGACATTTGTTGATCGAATTGATCTATTAATCCCCCTCAAAAAAGGTGCAATCACCCATGTTAAACGCCGGCTCAACTCCGATACGCGTATTTTAGGTGAAAAGGAAAGTTTAGATGAAGATTTTGAGATTGAAAATTATAAATTCATCGAGATAAATTTCTCTAAATTATCTAGAGAAATCGGAGGCGCAATATTTACCAATATTATTGCCTCAGGCGTGCTTTGTAGCCTATTCAAAGTTAGCCAAGAACTTCTTACTGAGTTTCTGACCAAATATTTTTCGAAAAAGGGCGAAGAGGTAATTGAGCAAAATCTTATAGCAATAACAAGGGGGTATGAAATAGGAACTCAACTTTTGCAGTCAGGGGAAATAGAAATTGCTCTTGATCCAGATCCAGCCGTGAAAGAGGATTTGTTTCTTAGTGGAGTAGAGGCCGTGGGACTAGGGGCTATTGCTGGAGGTTGTAATTTTATTTCCTCCTATCCAATGTCCCCCTCAACTGATGTTCTAGTTTTTCTATCACAGCATTCCAAAGATTTTGACATCATTGTTGAACAGGCCGAAGATGAGATAAGCGCCATCAATATGGCTCAGGGTGCATGGTATGCGGGTGCGCGCGGCATGGTCACAACGAGCGGCGGAGGATACGCCCTCATGGTAGAGGGTTTAAGCCTTGCTGGGATGATTGAGAGCCCTCTGGTAATTCACCTGGGACAACGGCCCGGTCCTTCCACCGGGTTACCAACCAGAACCGAACAAGCTGATTTACTTTTTACACTTTTTTCAGGACATGGGGAGTTTCCACGCATCATTTTAAGCCCTGGAACCTTGGAAGATGGATTCTATTTAACTCAAAAAGCATTTAACTTAGCTGACAAATACCAAGTACCTGTCTTTATTCTTACGGATCAATACTTTCTGGATTCCTCCTATGATTTCCCTTATTTTGATCTTTCTGATTTGAAAGTTGAAAAGCAGTTTATTAAAACCTCGAAGGATTATAAGCGATACCAAATAGTCGAATCTGGCATCTCGCCTCGGGGGATTCCCGGCTATGGTGAGGGGCTGGTAGGGCTCGACAGCGACGAACACGACGAGGAAGGTCATATAATCGAGGATCACGATATCCGTATAGAAATGGTTAATAAGCGATTAAAAAAGTTAGAAGCGATTAAACAAGAAATTATCGCTCCAGAATTAATCGGCACAATGGAATACAGCAATCTACTCGTTTGTTGGGGGTCAACCTATTATCCTGTGAAAGAAGCCCTAGAGCAGCTTGGGAGGACTGATACTGCGGCACTTCATTTCAAACAACTCTACCCATTACATTCCGATACAGCAAATTATCTGAAAAATGCTAAAAAGACAATGGTCATTGAAAATAATGCGACTTCTCAATTTTCGAAGTTAATTAAGCTTCAGACTTCTATTGAAATTGAAGAACACCTTCTCAAATACAATGGATTGCCTTTTTCCGTGGAGGAAATAGTATCAAAGTTAAGAGAAATTTTGATATGAGGTGAAATGCTTGGTTGATACAAAATTATTTGATATGGGTCCCATTGATATTGCTTGGTGCCCGGGCTGTGGCAATTACGGGATTTTAAAGGCATTAAAAACGGCTTTAGCTGAACTGAAAATTAAACCCCAAAATTTGGTTATGGTTTCTGGAATTGGACAAGCGGCTAAAATTCCTCATTACTTGAAAACGCATTTTTTCAATGGTTTACACGGACGATCCTTACCAGTAGCCACTGCTATTAAAGCATGCAATCCCAATCTCGTAGTAATTGCTGAAAGTGGAGATGGTTGCACATATGGCGAAGGCGGCAATCATTTTATCCACGCAATCCGCCGCAATCCAAATATTACTAATATTGTTCATGATAACATGGTCTACGGCCTTACCAAAGGACAAGCCTCGCCAACCAGCCTGCTGGGGTTCAAAACCCCGCTTCAGATTGATGGCGTGATTCTGGAACCCTTTAATCCTATATCAGTCGCAATCGCTCTGGACGCGTCTTTCGTGGCTCGAACTTATAGCGGTGATATTGAATTCACAGTGGAAATATTAAAACAAGCCATTAACCATAAGGGCTACGCCTTGGTTGATCTTATGCACCCCTGTGTCTCTTTTAATAAAATAAATACTGCTCAATGGTTCAATGAGCATACCTATAAACTCAATAAATCTCATGATCCCGCCAACCGCCAACTTGCCTTTGAAAAAGCTATTGAACGGGAGCCTTATCCACTTGGGGTTTTTTATATCAACCCGTATAAGCCCACCTTTGAAGAAAATTTATTTCTATATCAGGTAAATAAAGCTCCCCTCTTTCAGCGTGAAGTGGACTTTGCGAAATTGACCGCCCTCATTGATTTAGAAAAGCAATAACACTATTTCTAGGGCCTAATCGAAAGAATTACATATTTGATATTTGTTATATGAGCTCATGTCACTAGCTATTCGATTCCAAGTCTTACCCGAAGATCTCGAGATACGAATAAAATCCGCATTACAAGCCTTAAAGATCGGAAGAATTTCGGATGTCCAAGCGACCTCCTTCTTTTTCAAATATTTTTTCCAACGCTTAGACCCGATGTATCGACATACGCCAGAAATAGCCAGTACGATTCAAAAAGCAGTCGAAAATCAAGGCGTTGGCTTAATAGTACCCGACCTAATTGAAGTTACCTTGCACATTAATACTATCAACGACTTGCAATTCGCAAAAGGCGTAAATATCAAGAGTCCTGCAATAGCATTCCTCAATTTACAAATTGTAGAGGATGTTATACTTGCTAAAACGAATTTAGCACAAGCACTTATTGAGAAGAAGGTAAAAGTGAAAAAACTCGCCGAAATTTTACGATGGCTTGCGCCCATTACTGCCATTCAAACCGAAGAAATGATTGAAAAAGTCCGTGAAGAAGACCTCGCCATTATTAACATGAATTTACAAGAAATTGGGTTTTAAAATTAATTATTAGTGATGACAAATGTTCCAAGAAGTCATTGATAAAGTCTGGTTTATTGCAGGGAATAATGAGGGACGATATCCCTATTCTAATTCATTATTGATTGCTGACGAGAAAAAACTGCTTATTGATACAGGTATAAGCCAGTCTGTAATAAAAAAATTAATCCGAGAATTTGGACAGCCCGATTTAATTTTTTATTCACATGCGCATGAAGATCATATCTATGACAAGGCGCTCTTTGCTACGAACGCCCGTTTTATTCACGAATTGGATAAGCCTGCAGCGGAATCAAGAGATGAATTATACCGGCTATATGGCATTGATACGCCTGAACTACAAGCATTACTTACTACCTTTCTAAAAACTTTTCATTACGAACCGCTGGATAATCTAGAGACTTTTAGGGATGGACAAATTTTCGATCTTGGAATTATTCAAGTAAAAATAATACATGCTCCCGGCCACTCAGGGGGTCACTGCTGTTTTGAACTACCATCTGAAGATTTTATCTATGCTAGTGATATTGATCTCACATCCTATGGACCCTGGTATGGTGCTCTCGATTCCGATATTCAATCTTTTGAACAATCTATCAAAATACTTATCCAAAAAGCTCCGAAAATTCTGATAACCAGTCATAAAGGTATCATATCCGATAATATTACTGAAAAATTGGAGCTCTATTTATCCAAAATTTCAGAACGCGAGCAAAACATTCTAAGCTTTTTAGAAAACTCTAGGAGCTTAGAAGAAATGGTCCCACAAGCCCTTGTTCAGGGGAAATTTGGTGAGCCGATTGAATACTACCTCGCCGCTGAACGAATCATGCTGCAAAAACACCTAGAACGTCTCCTAAAAACTCGTAAAATAATATATTCCAATGGACAATATCAAAGCTGCTAATAGGGTTTTCATTTTAGCGAAACTTTAAATTAGACCAATTGCGAAATTAATATACAACTGGGAATTGGTAGGATTAGAAATGGCAGAATTCGATAAGAGAAAAATTAATATTAAAATATTTGATCCTCCTTTAACAGGCAATCAAATAGCTAAATATACAGAATTTAAGGGTATGCATATTACAGGGTCTCCAAATGAGTCATTGCTTGGGGAAGTTGTCATTGATGATAAACTATTTGGGACATTAGTACTTAAAAAGGAAATCTGGTCTGATAATCTTAGCAGAGGTCCGAACTATGATTTTCTTGACCGTATTGTTATCAAATTCCTCCAACGGACTGGCACCGCCATCGGTACGATTGAAGAGCGCCTATTCAAAGAATTTGCGTTATACCCGGTTAGCGAACGGTTACCTCTCTTTGCAATAATCCTCAAATCTTTGCCCTATTTCATCGATTTTGAAATCGAACAATCTGATAGATTAATTTTTCCTTTGCCAAATAAGACGGGGAAAGGAGTTTTTGATGTATTCCAATTCGATAGGAAAGTGGGAAATAGTTTCACCATCAAGAAAAAATTTTTAGACCGCAAGATCGCTACTATTGATCCTAAACGTGGGGGCAAAATTGAAATTAAAATTACTGATGAGAATTCCGCCAATGATGATGACTTAATTGCTTCCCTAGTGCTTTTTGCAGGCACCATTAAATATTATGACGAAATTACGATTAAAATTCGGCATGGTACAAAGGGTATTTCCGAAGGGAGCTTCATCCTATGCCCCCCAGAAAATGAGTTGAAATCAATGATATATTCTCCAGAAGTAAAACTTGCCAAAAAAGGAAAAGAAAAATTAAAGCCCCATAAAAAAGAGGTTGAAGTTCTTAAGAAAGAAGAGGCACCGGCGGTTGCAATCCAAGAACAAATAGAAATTCTGCAAAAATCCAGTAGAAAATCTAAAAAGGCTGTGGATCTAGCTCCTACTGAAAAAATGGGTGCGACTATACCTGCTGAACTAGAGGTCGCACCTATACATATTAAAAAAGCAAAGAAGGCTACAACTACCGATAAGATGTTAGAGGTAGCACCTACCAAAAAGACAGTAGAAAAACGTACTAAAAAGGTTAAAGGAGAAGTGCCGGCTAAAAAGGCTGAGATAGAGGCACCCTCAATAGAACCAATATTGGCCGAACCTGCTGAAAAAGTTAGTGCTGAAAAACCATTTGAAATATTAGAAATAGAACAGCTCCCAAAACCAGTTAAAATAAAAGAGCCTATTAAAAAAGAAATTTTAAAATCCCTAACTCTAGAAGATTCTATTAAAGAAATTCAGGGCATTACTGAAAAATACCGCATTTTGCTTGAAAATATCGGAATCGAAATCGTGGATGATTTACTATTCGTAGATCCAGAGGTCATTGCTGAGAAAATCGGGCATAAAGATGTAACTCCTTTGAAAATTAAGGAATGGCAACTATCCGCAGAAAAAAGAATTAAAGCAACACAACAGAAAAAAGAAGCATAATTATCCAATTATGATGCAAATTCTATTTCTAATTCAAAATTATTTTTCCTAAAATTTATTTGAGACTTAATTCTCAGAGAATTTTTGCCCAAATCCATAAAAATCGCATCGCTTAATAAATAAGCGATGTTTTTTATAATGTTATTTACTTATAAAATACAAGAATTTAAACTTTCAATTAAACATTTAAAATTTCAATTAGATTGAAAATGAATTTTAAAAGGCGTATCTTATGATTAACCCCTTTGAGAACGAAGATCAAAAAAATAATGAGGAAAAGGAGCCACAAAGGGAAATTGAAGATGAACCAAATTTGGAATCAAATACCGAACAGCCTTCTGAATCCTTAGAAGACTTTTCTCTTCGGCCCGAAGACCTTATTATAGGTCCGCTTCCAGAAGAAGAAGCTGATATCGAAGAACGAACCAGAAAAATGGAAGCGGCACAGAAAGCTGAAGAAGCAAAAAAAGTAGAGGCTATCCGAAGAGCCGAAACTCTAAGAAAAGAAGAGGAGTTGGCAAGAAAAGTTGAAGAAAAGCGAAAATTAGAAGAAAGTATAAGAAAAGAGACAGAAAAAAAATTAAAAGCCATAAAACCAGCTGAAGCCCCAAGCATTGAATCCGAAAGCCAAAATTTGCTGCTGCAAGGCCTAGTGAATCTCTTACAACCCGCGTTAGATATTAAAATGGAATCAAAAAAGTTTCAGCGTTGGATTAAGGGCTGGGACAAGGCGATTGAGGTTCATATATTGAATGAAGGGTATGTCCACGTTTTAATTAAGAATGGTTCGATGAAGGCGGCGATTGGCAAAGCCCAACAAGAACCAACGGTCATAATGGAAGGCGAATATGAAACAATCACAAACTATCTGAATGGGGAATTGGATTTAATCTTAATGTTCTTCGATTTCGTGCTTTTACGAAAAATGAAACTCGTTAAAGGGTTAGAATTCAAACTCCCTAATATTCTGAGCGGAAATATTTTCCAACAGGCAAGAGATCTCTACCGTATTGATAAGATTCTTAAAATTAAGTAATCTTCTTTTTTTAGGGTGATGAATTTGGCAGTTTCAATGACATTTAATGAGCTCACCCCCGAGCTTCGCGAACGTGGTATTCAATTCTTCCAAGCAATTGAAAATAAATCCATTACAGGTCTAATCGCCGCTCAATTCTTTTTCCGCTATTTCTTTCAGCGGCTGAGGCTCATGTTTAACGGCGAGCCCGACAAATTGGAATACATTGCCAGCAATTCGATGAATCGAAAATGTTCGTTAGCGGTAAGAGGACTCTTTCAGGTCACGGTTTTTTTGAAAACTTTTGATGAAATACTGGTGGATGAAACCCCAGATTACAAGATCCCTAAATTTACCTTCGATAATATCTGGACGGTCTTTGCCATAATTGCCAGTGATATCACTTTAATGCAATCTATTCTCGATAAAAAAGTTAAAATAGATAAAATGGCGGAACTAGCGAAAATTTTCATTCCTATTGAAGCCCTCAACCCAAAGGAGCGGTTGCTAGAAATCAGGGATCAAGATATGGAACTGTTAAGCCAGATTTTAACGGAGCTTGGTTTTTAATTCTTCAGTTTAAGGTGAAAAAAATAAAATTATTTTAAAAATTTCTGAATTTTTTTATGCTTAAATGTTTTCTTATCAATCCATTCTTCTTCTTCCAGATCTGATTCAATGGCCTTCAGTTCTCGTAGGACTTTCTTCTTTTCGGTCTCCATCCCCAATTCTGTGAAAATTTTTAATGCGGCATTCAAGTTCTTACGTGCTACTTTGACATCATCCGTGTCAGCTTGTTCCAAAGCTAATTCATACAAGGCCATTCCTTCCCCTCGCTGACTACCTAACTCTCTTTGGAGTTGTAACGCCTTTTGCAGCGTGGAAAGCGCTTTGAAATGATCTTTAGTTAGCGAATACAATGTTCCGAGGGATCTGGTAACTTCTGCCGCAATTGCCGCGTCTTTAACTTCTTCTAATTTAGCTAAACATTTCTCATTACATTTTATGGCTTCTTGATAATTCTTCATTTCTTGACATAAAATTCCCATTTGTTGCAATATCTTTACCTGCTCATTTATATCTTGTATTTCTGCTGCTACCTTTAGTCCTTTCGAATACTCGATAATAGCTTGCTTTGGTGACGATTTTCCGCTGATTTCGCCTAAAAATTTATAAATCTCCACTTTTTGCGCTTTCTCTACCGTAGGTAATGCTTTATTGAAGAAGTTCACCGCTTCTTCTATTTCATTATTCAGCATCGCTTTTTTTGCCAATTCCAAATAATCCACTGAATCTGTCATTGATCTTCCACCTATCTATAAGATTTTACGAGTCCACATCTTTATGAAAAAATAAAAATTTTATTTTTTCTCGATATATCTTCACTACGTTTTTCTGAAACTATCACAAAGGAGAATGCAAATGTTGGATACAAATAATATCAAAAAGAAATAGCCCCACGTGAGCAAATGCTTTTTTTGGGCTTCCTCCTGTTCTATCTCTAGTTTTCGTGATAATCAAAATACAATTATCCCGATAATTAGAATTAAAGCAGTATTGATTATCCATAAGATAAAATTCGTCCATATAAATGGATTATCTAACGTTTCCATAAGATTAAGACCGTTGTTATTCCCACTTCAGTAAGTAATAACCCTTTAGTATTAAAATCATCATTAATTTTATTTTTATCGAACAATGAGCATTAGTATATTTCTAGTATAATCCAACTAGCAATCTTTATATGATATGTAAGGTTAAAAATTACAACCGAAATATTTATAAATGAATTTCGTATTTGATGCTTAGATTTACTTTTTGAGCCCCATTCACGATCTCGGAAAGGGATATTTCTGCAATGGGACAATCCACCAAATAACCAGGTGATTGATTGGTTTTGGAGAAATCCCAGGATAGAAAAACCGAAAAAGAAGACGAAGAAGAATGTAGTGAATGTGGATCGACACAAATACACACCGACTATGCACGAGGGGAGACAATTTGTGCGATTTGTGGGCTAGTTCTCTCTTCTCGCAATATAGATCATGGTCCAGAATGGCGTGCATTTACAAATGAAGAACGGGACAAGAGGAGCCGAGTGGGAAGCCCATCTACCTATACCGTACATGATAAAGGACTCTCCACTATGATTGACTGGCACGATAAAGATTTTTTCGGCAAAAAATTAACGCCAAAGAGGCGAGCTCAAATTTACCGGCTACGGAAATGGCAAATTCGGACGAGGGTGCATTCCTCAATCGATCGCAATCTTGCCTTTGCAATGTCCGAATTAGATCGATTATCTTCTCAAATAGGGATTCCACGTGGAGTTAAAGAAACCGCGGCAGTACTCTACCGTAGGGCAATTGAAAGGAAATTGATTCGGGGACGCTCGATCGAAGCGATGATTGCAGCAGCTGTTTATGCAGCTTGTCGTGAACGCAAAGTTCCACGGACTTTAGATGAAATAGCAAGGCATTCCCGTGTTAATCGGAAAGAATTAGGACGTTGCTATCGTCTTATTCTGCGTGAATTAGAAATAATTATTCCTATGGCCTCTCCAGTCGATTTCATTCCTAGATTTGGGACTGAATTAATTCTTTCTGGGCGGACACAACGGAAAGCAGCTGAAATTGTCACTTTGGCCCGAGACAAGGGAATTACTGCAGGGAAGGATCCAACTGGCTTAGCAGCCGCAGCTATCTATATTTCTGCTATTTTAGAAGGGGAAAGGCGCACCCAACGCGAAATTGCAGAAGTCGCGCATGTAACAGAAGTTACTGTGCGGAATCGCTATAAAGAATTAGTGAAAGAATTAAATCTTCGAATTGAAGTCTAATATTTTATCTTTTTTTTCTTTTTTTGGCAGTCATTTATTTTTTAACGTAAGCCATATTTAGGTTTCCTTTTCTCGAAAAATGCTGTGATTCCTTCCATGATGTCTTTGGTATTTCCCGTAATGATTTGATTCCGATTCTCAAGTAAGACAGCGGCTTCTAACGATGGCGCATCAATACTAAGATTAATCACCTCTTTTGTAGCGCGCAATCCCAAAGGGCTCTTATTCAATAAATCTTCTGCCAATTCTTGCGCTGCATTCATTAATTCTTCGGGAGGCACCACCTTTGAGACAAATCCAATCTTTTCGGCTTCTTCGGCATCGAAAAATCGCCCGGTATATAGAAGATCTGAGGCACGAGAAAGTCCAATTAATCTTGGTAAAAAATAGCTACTGCCAAAATCGCATCCAGAAAAGCCCAATTTTATGAAAGCATTATTAAATCTTGCTTCTGTAGATGCAATTCTAATATCTGCAGCCATTGCTATTCCAAATCCGCCTCCTACTGCTGCTCCATTGATGGCCGCGATTATTGGTTGAGGAATGCGCCGCATTTTGACGATTGTATTTGCCGCCCACTTCTGCCCCATAAAATTTGTTTTTATGGGGTCTCCCATATTAAGCACCTGCATATGACTATATTTTGCGGGCGATTTTGCTGCTCTTAGACTAGGAGCTTCCTTCAGATCCGTCCCTGCTGAAAAGGCCTTCCCGTTTCCAGTTATTATAAGTACTCTACAGTCGAAATTCCACTCAAGATAATCCAAAACTTTATTAAACTCTTCCAATAATTGAATTGAAAGCGCATTCAAATTATTGGGACGGTTCAATGTTAAAATACTAATTCCATTGTTTTGTTGTTCAAATATAATCGTTTCAAATTCTTGCATCATATTCAACCTCCAAATATGAATACAACTTGAGATTAATCCCCTAAAAAAGTAATGGAAAAGGTATATTTTTTATAAATGCAATGGAAATTATTTCGCGAATATATTGATAACCACAAATAAAAAGATGAAAAATTTAAAGATTTTTTAGAACGCTTTTAGCAAATTCTTTCGCATTTTCAAGGTCATTCACATCAGGATGGCCTTTAGAATTTTCCAGCGCTTCTGCCATTCCTGGCATGGTCATTAGCATCTCGACTATCTTCGGGTTTCGGTTTTCGCCAATGCAATCAAATTGGGCACAATCGCACCCACAAGCCGTAATTTGTTTCACAACACCTTTCAAGGCCTTTTCGACAGAAGCGGGGTCAGGATTATTATGAGTGCAGAATACGACGGATTTAGGAGGCAAATTCGTTACATTTTTCATGAGTTCTTTAAGAGATTTCCCCACCGCACCTCCATATATGCCAGTTCCAAAAAAGATGACATCGAAATCTACTAAACTTGCAGGATCCACATCGCTTGCTGGTAATAGCGTTAGATCCTCACCTTCCAATGCCTCTGCCATGCTTTCGGCAACTGCTTTCGTATTTCCGGACTCTGAATGGTAGCAAATCAAGATTTTCATAACAATCATTACCCATATAATTTAATTTTAATAACTTCATTAACAAAGTTATAGAATTACTTATATAATTTAATACATTCATTAGCAGAAATTGAATAGAATGGTTGTTTCAAATATGGAGAGGTTCAAAGACTACATATTAGAGGTATCCAATCTAACCGTATCAATATCGAATCAAATAATCCTAGATAATATTACTTTTAAACTTGAAAAGGGCGCTATCTTAGCTATTTCAGGACCGAATGGCGCTGGAAAGACAGTTCTGTTTAGAACCTTATTAAATACTCTCCCTTATACTGGAAAAATTGAATGGAAAGAGAAAGTCAAAATAGGCTATGTTCCTCAGATTCTCTCCGTGAGGGATATTCCTATCTCTGTGAAAGAATTTCTATCCTTTAAAAATGGGGCAAATATAGAAAATGCTCTTAATCTAGTGGGGCTAAACAGCAAGGAAATCTTGAATAAAAGTCTAGGGACCTTATCTGGAGGTCAATTACGGAGGGTCTTGATTGCATGGGCCATAAAAGATAAGCCAAATATTTTATTATTTGACGAACCTACAACTGGCGTCGCGGGAGTTTCTGATATCGACAGTGAAGAATCTATTTATCGGATGTTGAGGAACCTCACTAAAGAAAACGAGATGACTTTACTTCTAATTTCCCATGATTTGCATATTATCAGAGAGTACTCGGATTTTCTACTTGTTCTAAATAATTGCGTGACCTTTTTTGGAGAATCAAAGGAAATAATGAGTGAATCTCTGCAAGAAGCGATTTATGGAGAGCATGTGTGCAGAGAGATATAGAGAGTGAGTTAATGATAGATGTATTGATATTTGGTTTAATAGTTGGAATTGCGGTAGGGTTCTCTGCTGGTTATTTGGGCTCTATTATGGTCCTTGAAAAGATGGCACTTGTTGGTGACGCCTTATCACATGTTGCTTTACCTGGCATTGCCTTGGGGCTGATTTTTAACTTCGATCCAATCTTAGGCGCCTTCGCTTTTCTTTTTGTCTCAACAATAGCTATCTGGCATTTAAGAAGAGCCACCAAATTATCCTTTGATACCCTTGTGGGAGCCACCTTCACGTTAGCCTTAGCAATAGGCATTTTAATATTTCCCAGTGGTACGGATTTGCTTGAAGCTCTTTTTGGGGATATTACGACGGTAACCTTATCCGATGCTATAATAGGAGTAGTTATCGCCGTCTTAGTCTTTACTTTGACCCGATTTATTTATAAAAAAGTGGTCTTGAGCTTAATTTCCGAAGAACTCGCCATTTCAAATGGTATTAATGTTGCTAGAATCAATCTCCTCTATCTTTTACTAGTTTCCCTGACCGTAGCTATTGGGATAAAGGTAACCGGAACCTTATTGGTTGGGTTTCTGGTCGTGACTCCAGCGGCGGCTGCAAAGACCGTAAGTACTAATTTGTCACGTTATCTGAAGTTAAGCGCTATCTTCGGTGCAATCTGTTCGACCTCTGGCATTCTATTGGCAAGTTATTTCAACTTCATTTTAAATTTCAAATTACTCCCTGGTCCCTTAGTTATTTTGACTGGTATTACGATCTTTGTGGTAGTTGTGTTAATAAGATGGCGCAAAAAGATTTCAGTCTAAAATCTGTTCAAATTTTCTTTTTACAATGGTTCGCCGACAACACTCCTAAGCATATGTGCTCTTATTTTCACATCAATAAACTGGTCTAATTCCAATCTTTTTTTAATTCCTATTATCAAAGGATAAGTTCCAATTTGGCGGCAGAAGGTGGTATTCCCATCATAAATCTCAGTTCTGACTCCTTTTAGAACTGTTCCAGTAGGTAAAATTTTCTGTAGCATGGGGAAATCAATTTTTTGCCGTATTTCATTTCGCCATTTCCAGTAAAACTTACGATTTTTATTTAGATATTTACTTCCACATTCTACTTGAATCGGTGTTCCTGGAAAAACCACCACTTCTCGAATATTGATTCTTCGGATTAGCAATCCATCATCTAGAATTTTCTGGAGCCAAAAGAGGTTTACCTCTTGCGTTTTTTTGCTTTCTCTATTCAAACCGAAAAGGAGATTGATACCTGGCAAGAATCGCGGCATCCCATTAGATCCTCGGGTTGCTCCATATTTGTTCAATATTTCAATCGCTCGATATACAATTTCAGGGGTTGCCTTCAAATTATTTGCTTTTATCACAACAGGATCGAAACTTTCGACGCCGAAAGCTGCAATATTTCCCTCAGTACAATATTTAACAATTAATTTGGTTTTTTCTTCGGTCACAGGGACTGGATTTACATTATCAATGACCAAAATTTCGGCGTATTCCCGCGCGTTTTTGAGTAGCTTTTCTATATCCGCATCTTTTCCATAACTATAGAAGCAGCTCTGTTTTCCCAATCTGAAATTTTTTATGCCTACAGCATTTAGCGCTTGAATTTCCGCGATAATGTCTTCTGGCGGACGCCTTTCAACTCCAATATACTTAATGGGTTCAGTACAAAAGCTGCACCCAGGACTGCGGGAACATCCCCTGCTGGTTTCAATTTCTGCGATAAGAAAAGTTGGATAATCGGGGTATTGCTTGACAATTTCTGCCCCTATCACCGCAATTTTTCTGAGGGCATCATAAGTTATTTCCTTTTCGATATCCATTGCAAATTTGGTTTTAATCAAATCTTCTAATTTACATTCAAGATCTTTTACGATAAGATCAAAATTTTCAAAATCTCGATTGAGATTCCGTGCAATTTTTCCGCCCCATAATCCTGATCCCAATTGCGCAACTGGCCCCGTAAGAACAGTAAAACCTGTATAATTAATTTGTTTCAAGAGCAATGCGACTTCTTTTGTAGTACCAGGAAGTGCAGATAAATATTTTCCTGGAGTGTGTATGCCCGCAATAATAATGAGGATATCCGTTTTATTGAGAATTTTTTGAATATTGAAAAAATTCTTTGATAAATTCTTAATTTTAATGTTAGTCCTTAGTTTTTGTCTTTCTGCTTCAACAACCTGAGCTAAATTTTCTTTATTATCCCCCAAATGGGTAATTCTTGCTGAATAAAATCTCAAATCATCAATAGTTATATAAAATACGTTATATTTCGCTTCTAGGATTGCGCCAGCGAGGTAGCGCGGATAGGTCCCAATATACGGAGGAACACCTAATCCGGCAGGTTCATCCGTATAACAATCAAGAATGGTGAAAATCATAATAATAAAAAAAGAATTTGTTACTCTTTATTCTGACCTGAGTCTTCTACGCTTTGCTCTAAGTCTTCTTCACTAATTTCTGATTCTATTATAATCTCGCCTAATTGAATTTTATTATAACAGTCTTGGCAATAATAAATTTTATTATATTCCAGTAAAGCACTCGCAGGAAAGCGCTCACTGCAATAATCACAGCGGATATAACCAATTTCTTCGCCAGTCGCATGCATATCCATTATTTTCTCCTTTTTCTTTGGATCAGGCTCTTCATCACGAGGCTTTTTCGCTTTCAGTTTTTTTGCCAACTCATCCAATTGATATTCACTCCGCAATCGTGCTTCTATGCATAAAATAATGACTGTTGGTTACTTTAAGACCTTTCGCAATTAAAACTTTTCACTATAAAATATGAAAAAACGAAGTTATTGTTAATTTTAATTTAGCAAATTGGAGCCATTTGAAAAAAATAAAGGAGAAAAAAAGGAAATATTAACTAAAAGAACCGCTTTTATCCCTTAGTAACACCAAGAGGTTTTAAACGGGCAACAAGAGTGGCAATTCCGATGTCATTACTCACTTTTGCAACGTTATCTATGTCTTTATAAGCCCCAGGGGCTTCTTCACTTAATACCTTTTTAGAGGCTGATCTAACAAGAGTCCCCTGTGCTTCTAATTCCTTCTTCACGGTTTCACCCCAAAACCGTTTTAAAGCAGCAGTCCTCGAAAGCGCACGCCCTGCTCCATGGGCAGTACTGCCAAAGGAGAGTTCCATAGCTTTTTCAGCTCCTACTAAAAGATATGAGGCAGTTCCCATTGATCCAGGAATGAGGACTGGTTGCCCAATCTCCTTATAATCTGCTGGAAGTACTTCATGATTTGGGGGGAAACATCGTGTTGCGCCCTTGCGATGAACACAAACCTTCTTTGCTTTTCCATTAATTTTATGCTCTTCGATTTTTGCCATATTGTGCGCTACATCATAAATAAGGTGTAAATCCAAATCTTCTGCTCTCGTTCGCAGGGCTTTCTCAAATGATTCTCGCACCCAATGCGTAATAAGTTGCCGATTGCACCATGCGAAATTAGCACTCGCCGCCATTGCTTCAAAATAGTCTATGCCTTCTTGACTTGAAACCGGAACACAGGCAAGCTCACGATCTGGGATCTTAATATTATATTTTTTCGTTGCGAATTCTATGGTTCGTAAATAATCCGAGCAAACTTGATGTCCTAAACCACGGCTTCCTGTATGGATCATCATGGTCACTTGCCCTTCTTCAACAATCCCCAATTGTTTTGCTACATCCAGGTCATAAATAGTATCTACATATTGAATTTCGAGGAAATGATTTCCTGAACCCAAACTGCCAATTTGTGATTTGCCACGTTCTTTTGCCTCACGGGATACCTTGGCTGCATTGGCCCCTTCCATGCATCCTCCTTCTTCTGAATGGATGAGATCTTCATCCCAGCCATAGCCATTTTCCACGCCCCATCGTGCGCCCTCTTCGAGCACCTTGTTCAATTCTGAGACACTTACGCTGACTTTACCTCTTGATCCAAGCCCGCTTGGTACATCCCGAAAGATACTATTCAGCAATTCTGGTAATTTAGGTAAAATATCTTGCTTATTCAATGAAGTTCTCAGCAGTCTGACTCCACAATTGATATCATAGCCCACACCACCAGGAGAAATTACACCTGTTTCAATATCTGTCGCTGCCACTCCGCCGATCGGAAAGCCATAACCTTCATGAGCATCCGGTAATGCAATTGCCCACTTATAAATCCCAGGAAGGAAAGTCACATTAACGAGCTGATTAAAAGTATGATCTTTTTTCATTTTAGAAAGCAGTTGCTGATCGGCGAATACATGCGCTGGAACCCGCATACCCTGTTTCACGGTCGTGGGGAATTCCCAAATCAAATCCGTAATTTTCTTCAATCTACTTTCTGGGATAGGTTCTCCTTTAAAACCTGATCCTTCTTCTGACATAAAACCACCTGAATTTATCTAAATCCATTTCAAAATGCTGATTTATCTAAAATGCTAATCTTATTTCAGACTATATTGTAAAAGTAATTCCAATTTCAATTTTAAAAAATGTGTCACGTCGAAGAAAGTCACTAAGTTGCATCTCTGTCAGCAATTCTAAAATCTTCTTCTCATCTAGGTATTTATAACTTTCGAGACCTTTAGATAAATTAGAAGGTCAATGCACTACACACCAGTACCCGCAGATTAATTTGCTCTTGGCGGAAGGACCACCTTTTCTATTTAAAGTTATTAAGAGGACCACCTATTGCCATAAATGTCCCTTTGCGCCTATCATTCTACGGAGAAAGATGGTTTCTATGGTGGTAAGTGCAATATAGAAACAGAAAGCTTAAAAAAGACATTGATCCTTTTAATTAACACTTATCTATAAAGGAGTGATGGAATTATGCCTTATATCATAACTTCTGCCATTTATCCACCAGATAAGGCAGAAAAAATTGTGCAGAAATATCTGGAGCTCTTGCAGGAATCGCCGGTTCCCAATTATATCAAACGTGTTGTTCCAGCAGCATCAGCGGCAACTGAGGATGGAATCAGAGTTCTTAATGTAGATGAAGTCAAAAAAGATAAAGTAGGCGACGCATTGGAGTATATAGCTAAATTTATGCTTGGCTTCCGTGATATTGAAGGTTTTAAATATGGAATAATAACTTATGCTACGATTTCTGAAGCATTATCCTATATTGGGATGGGTTAAGAAGAGGATACTGAATATGGTTTTCCTATTTTTTCCTTCCCTTTTTTTATCCAACTTTTTTTATTTAACTTAACTGAAAAATATTATAGTTGCACTCAATAGGACAGTGGCAGTACGTTTTATTTTAATTGGTCTAAGCAAAAATAAATATAGGTCAAAGAACCACCAAAACAGAGGCGATTCCATGCGATCAGTTATTATTAGCAATGTAACGCCAATTACCCCTACAATTGGACAGTGGCAGCACGTTTTATTTTAATTAATCTAAGCAAAAATAAATATAGGTCAATTATTTAGATAATAGAGGTTCAGCTTATAGTAGTTTATCTATATACCTCTAATTTTAGTATATTTAAGGATTCATTTTAACTTTTAATTTTTCATTCGGAAAACCAAAAGATTTAATTTATTAAAAATTATTTTAATTTTTGAATTAAAATGAATATCATTAATACAACAGTTAAAAATAGAATAATCGAAATTTTAATGCAGAATCAAAAAGGATTAGGGGTTTATACGATTGCTAAGCTAGCACAGGTAAGTGTTTCTGAAGTATGGCGGCAAATACCAGTATTAATCAAATATGGATTAGTAAAAGAGTTAGTAAAAGGGTTTTCAGGCAAAAGAAAAAAATATCAAATCAATATGGATAATCCGCTTTCAGAAGCCTATAAAAAGCTTCAAAATCACTATCAGGTGATTAATAGTATTATTGACTTAACACCCGCTGAGGCTATAAAACGGTTATTGAAGAGATACTATATTACAGGGACTTATATAATCAAGGAGATGAGCTGGGACCTTTGCTATCCCGATGGATTCATGGTAGCAATTGATCCAAACGAATATACAACAGCGGATCTAATAAAAAATAGTTTTATCAATCGTTGGAACTTTATTATTATTATTAAAAAGGACATAAGCAATTGCGATTTCAATTATGATGAAATAGAGGGTATTAATAAGGCTACGAACGAACAGGCAGTTGCCGATAGCATCGCTAACTACGAATTGGATCCCAACAATATTGAAATTTTATATTTTTTGTTAGTAGAAGATTTGGATTGGAAAAAGCTCGTGTTCTTAATAAATACGCAATGGGGTGATTTAGCTCTTTATCGTATTTATTATCTCTTTTCTCTTGCTCGTATTCTCGGAGGACAGCTTTATCCAACTGAT
>Ga0315310_10000638_pt1 | contig 22408 bp, 18 predicted proteins | sample TDP5_MG_FD_203630 | JGI IMG/M metagenome (GOLD analysis project Ga0315310, IMG submission 203630) | Freshwater sediment microbial communities from Lake Towuti, South Sulawesi, Indonesia - TDP5 | ecosystem: Environmental > Aquatic > Freshwater > Lake > Sediment | place: Indonesia: South Sulawesi...
TGCAGTTTCAAAGACCGGACCTATTATCCCGGCTGAAAGGAAAAATGACGGAAGCTCTCCTTTGGCCGAGCAGTCCCAGAAATCGTCGTAGCCGCATCGTCAAAGCCGATGAGCCATCCAAAGTGCCAAGAAAGCAGAATGACTAAGAGGGTATGGCCACCCACTTGCATTTTTCCGCTGATTCGACGATGGCGTCGAGTATCTCTTGGCATTTCAACCCATCGTAGAAGCTGGCACCCATCGGTGCTACCGGTTTGTCATTGATGATGCAGTCGATGAGGTGGTGGACTTCATGCACGAATGTGTGCTCCCAGCCAATTATGTGTCCGTGAGGCCACCAACGGTCCATGAATGGGTGGACGCTTTCGGTTACGAGGACGTCTCTAAAGCCCATTCTATCGTCTGGATCCCTCTTCGAGTAGACTTCGAGCTCGTTGAGCCTCTCGAGGTTGAAGACAATTGTGCCCTCAGTACCATTGACTTCCACCCTCTGGAAGTTCTTTCTCCCAGCACAGAATCGAGAGCACTCAAAGCTCCCTACGGCGCCGTTTCTGAACCTAGCCATGGCGATGAAAGCATCGTCTACATCCACCTTGCCCTTCTTCTTCGGGTCCTCCGGCAACGGCCGTTCCTTGATGAAGGTTTCGGTCATTCCACAGACGGATGCAACATCGCCAACAAGGAACCTTGCCAAGTCCACTATGTGCGCGCCAAGATCCCCGAGTGCACCTGATCCTCCAACACTCTTACGCAGTCTCCAGACCAGCGGAAAATCGGGGTCCATGATCCATTCCTGAAGATAGACCGCTCTGTACTGAAGGACCTTACCAATGTAACCTTCATCAATCAGCTTCCTTGCCAACCTAACCGCCGGAACGAAGCGGTAGTTGAAGGCAGTCATATGTTTGACTTTCGCTTTCTCGGCGGCTTCGTACATCCGCTTGGCCTCCTGCACGTTCATAGCGAGCGGCTTCTCGCACAGAACATTCTTTCCGGCCTCAGCTGCTGCAATGCACGGAGCTGCGTGCATGTTATTTGGCAGACAGTTGTCGACGAGCTGGATTCCCTTGTCCTTGATCAGATCCTTCCAGTCCGTATAGTAGGTTTCGAACCCGAACCTTCTGGAGGCCTCTTCGACCGACTCCTTGGTTCTGCCGCAGATGGCTACAAGTCTAGGTCTGGCTGGAGGCGGATAAAAGAATACGGGCATCTTAAGGTAGCCGTTCGAGTGTGCCTTGCCCATGAAGGCATAACCGATCATGCCGATGCCTATCTCTCTAACCTTCTCAGGTTTCTTCTCAATCTTTCCCATCGTGACGAATCCTACTTCCTTCTTAGACACCTATGTCACCACCAAACTTTTCCCAGCGGGGCTTTGATCACCAGCGGCTTCAGGAAGGCTATACACTTCTCGCAGCCGTCTTCGCGGCTCATCACCGGGTCTTCATGTTCATAGCTCAGCACGTAGTTATAGCCAACCTCAAGTAGAGCGGTCATGACCCTCTTCCACTGGACGTCTCCCCAGCCGACGACTCTGAACCTGAAGCCTCTTCCCGGCCTTGCCCATGATCCTGTGGGGATAACACCAGACACCGCAACATTCTCCTTCACAACTTCCGCATCCTTCGCATGGCAGTGGTAAATCCGGTCTCCAAACCTCTTGATGAAGACGACAGGGTCTATGCCTTGCCACACAAAATGGCTCGGGTCGAAGTTGAAGCCAAATTCCTTCCTTCCATTGAGTGCCTTCACAGCCTGCTCAGCCGTCTCGATGTTATAGGCCTGTTCCTGTGGGTGAACCTCGTGTGCAAACTTGATCCCATGAGCTGCGAAGGTATCCAGAACACTGCCCATGCGCTCCGCTAACAGCTCGAATCCTTTCTCATAGATCTTCTCATATGCCGGCGGGAATATGTACCATGCTCCCCAGTATGGCGCCCCTATGAAGCCGTTCACCACTGGCACGTCCAGAGCAGCTGCAGCTTCAGCCGTTTTCCTCAACCGCTCAGTACCGTATCTTATCTTCTCTTCTGGTGTCCCTTTATACCACTCGTCGGTCGATTCGTCGTGTGGGCCCAGCACCAGCTGTCCCTCAAGGTGGTTGCTCAGTCCAGAGATAATCAGCCCGTACTTTTCCACGGTCTTCTTGTACTTAGTCGCGCCTCCACTCAGGATTCCGTCGATATCTATGTGGTTACTTCCCTTCCAAGATGCGATCTCAACCGCTTCGTAGCCAAGTTTCGATGCGTACTCAAGGACCTTCTCAAACTTCCATTCATTGTATAAAACAGTGAAGAGACCAATCTTCACGCTTTCTCCTCTCCAACAACCGGTTTGATCCGGTGAGAGAATATTGTCTCTAGGCTTAAATAACTTGTTGAACCCAGAAAGCACCGGAAAACTGCGAAGGTTTGATCAGTTTAACCTGGCCAGAGCGTCACGACTGAGGCTATCGACCGACAAGCGAGTATCTGCGAGTCTTGTGGTCACAGTCAATCTTCTCTTCTTCGAAGAGCTTCCGCAGGGCCTTAAAGACGACGTTAGGCTTCCTACCCAGTTTCTCGGCAATCTCCGCAAGCGTCAGAGAACTCGACCCGCTCAGCAACTCAAGAATCTGCTCATCTGTCTTGGGCATTTCGGGTGCACCTCAACACACAGTTTCTGTCCTCTTGGGCATATATTACCTTCGCTAAAAAACGAGAGAGCAAAGATCCTTGCCTTTTGCCCGTTCACATTTTTCCTCCTCTAGACCTGAGGAAACGACTAAAAACCACGGCAGCGGTATTTCTCTTAGTGGGAAACTTGGGGAAATGCCAGATCTGTGGGGAAAAGGCTGCTGCGATTGCTGGGCGGCTTGGGGTCTGCCTGCGATGCATTAGGGAACGCTCTGAAGATGCTCTCAGCCTGACAGAACAAGCGCATGCAGAAGCTCGGGAAGTATTCGGACTTCCACCGAAACCACCTAATGACCCAAGGGGAGTCTCTTGTGGTATGTGCCCTAACGACTGCAGAATCGGGATCAACGGGAAAGGTTTCTGCGGCTTGGTCGCTAACGTCGAAGGCCGGCTAACTCGGATGGGAGGTACCGTTGACAAGGGCATACTCGAATGGTACTATGATGCTTTGCCCACCAACTGCGTTGCATGGTGGTTCTGCCCGGGATGCAGTGGAGCTGGCTATCCTAAGTTTGCCATCAAGCCGAGCGCTGAAACAGGCTTCGCGAACCTCGCTGTCTTCTATGGCGCATGCAGCCTAGACTGCCTATTTTGTCAGAACTGGCACTACCGTAGGCTATCACAGGAGTTAAGACCTATCCTAAGCGCAGAGGGCTTGGCAGAGAAGGCGGACAACCATGTCTCTTGTATCTGCTATTTCGGAGGAGATCCCTCGGTTCAAATGCCTCACGCATTAAGAACCAGTGAGCTGGCGTTGGAGAGAGCTAAGGGGGAGGAGCGCATTATGAGGATATGCTGGGAGACAAACGGGAACATGCTCCCAGTTTTCGCCGAAAAGGCAGCCGAGCTGGCGTTTCGAAGCGGAGGAGTGGTCAAGTTCGACCTCAAAGCATGGGACGACAACCTCTACCGGGCGCTCTGTAGCGTGTCAAACAGGCCGTCCATTGACAACTTCAGGAGAATAGGGGAAAAGTACTTCGACCAACGCAATGAAGTGCCCCTGCTAACAGCCAGCACACTTCTTGTTCCAGGCTATGTTGATGCTATGGAGGTTGAGAACCTGGCACAGTTCATAGCGGAGGTTAACCCGCAGATCCCCTACACTCTTCTAGCTTTCTGCCCTCAGTACAGAATGAACGACATGCCCACAACAAGCCGAAAGCAGGCCACAGAATGTCTGGAGGTTGCCAAGAAAAGCCTTGTGAAGGTAAGGATAGGAAACGTCCATCTGCTATCGTAATGGTTTGAAGAATCCTTGCCTTGTTGGTAGTCCGTTCAAAGGCTTAATAGTCAGTTCAATAGGTCATTATTCAACCGACAGTTGTATGGAGAGTCAGAAGTCGTGTGCCGCTTGTTCGGCATGCTTTCCACAAAGAAACTGACGGCGTCAAAGTATCTTCTCGATGATCCTTGCTCCATCTACGTTCAGAGTAGTGTGAGTCCAACTAGGCTGCAAGGCGATGGCTGGGGGATAGGATACTACACCAACGGACACGCACGACTTGTCAAGAGCGAGAAACCAGTCTACGAGGAACACGAGAGGTTTGCGGCGGCTGTTCGGCTGGCCTCATCGACCATTGTTCTGGCGCACGTCAGACGAGCAAGCAACCCAAGAGGACTGGCCAAGGAGAGGATGATTTCGATCGAAAACTCGCAACCTTTCAGCTACAGAAGGTACATTTTCGTACATAATGGAACGATAACAATCCCCGACGAGGTTGCGGAAACCCTAGACGAATGGAAGGATAGCGTAAGGGGCCTGAATGACAGCGAGGTCTATTTCTCGTGCCTCATGAAAGAGATCGCGGATGGAGCTACAATCCCGAATGCAATCATGAAATTTAGGGACACACTGTCGGAAGTATGGCAGGAAAGCCGCCACAAGCACCCCGACAAGCACCGCCCTTACATCGGCTTAAACATGCTTCTCAGCGATGGCGAAAGGCTATACGCATACTGCAAGTACGACAATGAGGATAAGTCGGTGAAGTCGCTCTGTTTTGGCGATCAACCCGTTTTCCAGATGGCTTACCTTTCCAAACCTACATTACTAGTTGTTGCCTCTGAAAAGACTAACCGTGAAGACAACTGGAAGCCCCTTAGAAGCGGGCAGCTACTGATTGGAGAGGTAGCCGAGGCGCAAGTCAGGACGAGCCTGCAAGAGATGAGATAGAGCAGTTCGATTAGTGTCCGCGTTTTCTTCGAGTTCGTCCGCTCTTTCTCTAATGCACTGTTACTTCGCTGAAGAATGTGCGCTGCGAGGGTACGACCTTTGTGTCGCCAACTATCTCGAAGCTTCCGATCAGCCTTATGTCTTCTGAGGAACTGCCGACCATGACTTTGACTGTCCCTGGTTCAACGACAAACCTCATCTGACGGTCATAGAAGGCTAACCGGTCGATTGACAGCTTAAGGGTCACCGTCCTCTTCTCGTCGGGCTCTAACGTCAACCTCTTGAAGCCCTTGAGCTCCTTGACAGGTCTTGTTACTGACGCCACCTCGTCTCTTATGTAGAGCTGAACGACTTCGTCGCCCTTCCTGTCGCCTGAATTCCTTACATCGAAGCTCAAAGCCACTCGGCCAGCTGAGCCAACCTTCTCGGGGGTAATAGTTAAGGAACTGTATTCGAAGGTTGTGTAGCTTAACCCGTGACCGAACGTGAACAAAGGTTTCGAGGAGCAAAACACATAGTCGCCGAAGGATGAAGGTCTTCTGTTGAAGTTCACTGGGATCTGACCGACCTCTTGTGGGAATGAGACTGGAAGTTTGCCGCCTGGGTTGTAGTCCCCAAAGAGCACATCAGCCACGGCGTTTCCTCCCTCTTCACCTGGCACCCAAGCCTCGATGACGGCGGAGCATTTCTCGGCAACCCATTTCACGGAGAGCGGTCTTCCGTTAATAAGAACCACTACAACCGGTTTGCCCAGTTCGTACAAGACTTTTACAAGTTCCTCCTGAACTCCTGGGAGCCCAAGGCTTGAACGGTCTCTGAACTCTCCTGAGACATCGGAAGGAGAAAGGCCCGATTTCTCGCCCACGACAGCCACAACGACATCGGACCCCCTTGCCGTCTCACAAGCTTCTTTGAATCCTTCTGTTGACATGTCTGATATGTCGCAGCCCTTCGCATAGTGAACAGCAGTCTTCGGCGACACTCTGTTCTTGATCCCTGCTAGCACGCTTACCGTCGGCACGGCATCCTCTTCACATCTCAAGTGAGCTGTATAACTGTAGTCCCCATGAAGGTTTCTGGTGCTGTCCGCATTGGGGCCACTCACAGCTATTGCTTTCACCTTCTTGCTTAGCGGGAGAGTTCCATCGTTCTTCAGCAGTACAATGGATTCCTTGGCCGCGTTGAGCGCCAGCGCCCTGTCCTCAGCTGTGTCGAGGGATTGGGCAGCAACCTCGACATCAACGTACCGATTCTCGAACAGTCCCAGAAGAATCTTCGCTCTTAGAACTCGGGTAACTGCCTCATCCACGATTGCTCCTGAAACATCCCCCTCCTTAACGGCTTGGAGAAGGGGTTCACCGTAGTAGTCAACGCTGGGAAGCTCGATGTCGATACCCGCTTCGAGCGCTTGAACAGCTGCATCCTTCTGATCCGCAGCGACATGGTGAAAGGTCTGTAGCATCTTGACAGCTCCATAGTCTGAAACCACGAAACCCTTGAAACCCCATTCGTGCCTCAAGACTTCAGTCAGAAGCTCACGCGAGGCGGCGCAGGGCACCCCATCCACGTCGTGGTAGGCATTCATGAGTGACCAAGCGTCTGCTTCCTTGACGGCAGCCTCGAAAGGAAAGAGGAAAACCTCCTTGAACTCTCTGAGTGGAACGTGCACGGGAGCTTGGTTTCTGCCACCCTCAGAGAAGCCGTGTGCGGCGAAGTGTTTCGGTGTCGCTATGACTCGCTCCTGCCAGTTGTCGCCTTGAAGCCCCTTGACATAGGCGACTCCGATGCTGGCAACTAGGTATGGATCCTCCCCAAACGTTTCCTCGTTTCTCCCCCACCTTGGATCACGTACGACGTCAAGAACTGGAGAAAGCCCCTGATGCACGCCAAAAGCCCGCATCTGCCTTCTGATTGCTGCTGAGATGTTCTGGACAAGCTCGGGATCCCACGTGCTAGCCATTCCAGTTGCCTGAGGGAAAGTCGTTGCGCCGTAAGCCATGAAGCCGCTCAGGCATTCCTCATGGATAATGGCTGGGATACCCAAACGGGTTTCCTCTTTCAAGTACCTCTGAATCTCGTTCGCTACTCCTGCTCTGGCCTTTGGGCTCGTTATCTCGCGGGTTCCTCCTGAAACGCGAGTGATCTGGCCTATTCCTTTGCTGAGATGCATTTTCGCCTTCTCTCTGGAAAATTCCCCTTTTTCGAGAAGCCTCGAGCCCGGAATCGAGCCCAACTGCGCAACCTTCTCTTCGAGCGTCATGCGCTGGAGCAATTTCTTGACTTCAGATTCCACACTCAAACTTGGATTCGGCATGGGCAAATCTACAACCGTCTCCCAGCGGTAAATATCTATCCTCACAGGGTATAAATGCCTGTTCTTCAGAGAGTCTGCTCTGAAGATTGCTCGGCGTTATGCTCCTAAGAGGGATAGAAGGTTGAACCTAATTATCAGAACGGAGAAGACGTCAGCGACAAGTGACATCACGGTAATCAGAGTGTTCAGGGATGGACCAGCGGTATCCTTGAACGGGTCGCCGACGGTGTCTCCTATCACGGCCGCCTTGTGAGCTTCAGAGCCCTTTCCGCCCAATGCTCCTGACTCTATATACTTCTTTGCATTGTCCCAGAGCCCTCCCGCGTTGGCCATCAGGAGAGCGAAGATCAAGCCGCTCATTATGCTTCCCCCCAGATATCCGCCGAGTGCGTCAATTCCGCCTGCAAATCCCACAGCCAGTGTTATGGCGATAGCGCTTGTGCTTGCTGGAAGAAGCTCCCTCAGAGCTCCGGTCGTCGCAATGTCCACGCACCTAGCATAGTCTGGCTTAACCCCCTCTTTGCCTTCTCTCAAACCTGGGATCTCCCGGAACTGTCTCCTGACTTCCTCGATCATTCTGAAGGCGTTCTTGCTGACTCCAAGCATCACAAGGGCTGAGAACAAAGGCGGAACAGCTATCCCTATGAATGCACCAGTCAGAACCTGCGGACGCATCAGATCGAAGCCAGTAGCATCGGTCAGAACCTGGAACGTTGCGAGCAACGAGATCACGGTCAAACCCGCTGCTCCAATCGCGAACCCCTTTGTGATAGCCTTGGCAGTGTTGCCCGCAGCATCCAATTTGTCCGCCACATCGATCACTTCTTCGGCCAATCCAGCTTGTTCAGCGATACCCTTCGCATTGTCAGAGATGGGGCCATAGGCGTCACCGGCGATGATCATGCCGACAATTGACAGCATCCCAATCGCGGCCATGCTGACCCCATACAAGCCCGGGACCCCCAGGGCTTCTGACGCAAAGTATGATGCTGTGGTCGCAACACTGATGCCTAGCAATGGTGGAAACATGCTGATCAAACCGTATGAGAAGCCTGTGATTATGTTGATAGCTGCTCCCGTTTGCGAGGCTTCCGCTGTTCTCCGGGCGGGTGGCCTGTCTATCGAAGTGTAATAGTCTGTCGTGACGCCGATGACCGTTCCAGCCAGTAACCCTACAACGGTGGAAAACCAAATGCCTATGTTAAACCCAAGAAGATGCCTAACCAAAAAAGTCAGAAGAGCATAGAGGATGCAGGTCAAATAAGTGCCCCGGTTTAGGGCTTTGCCGGGATTCCCTTCTTTTCCAACTCTCACCATAGCCACCCCTATCACTGACGAAAAAATGCCCAGTCCAGCGAATATGAGAGGAATCTCGGTTGTTCCCAGTTTCATCCCCAAGACCATTGCCGCCATGATACTGGCTACATAGGAATCGAATAGGTCTGCGCCCATCCCCGCAACATCGCCAACATTGTCGCCAACGTTATCTGCTACGACAGCAGGATTTCTGGGATCGTCTTCTGGGATCCCCATCTCCACCTTGCCCACAAGATCAGCGCTGACATCCGCTGTCTTTGTATAGATACCTCCTCCCGCCTTTGCGAACAACGCCATTGCGCTTGCACCGAAGCTATAGGCTAAGACTAGCTCTGGGTTTCCTGTGAGACCGTAGACGATGCTGATTCCAAGAAGCGCCATTCCAACAACCGACAGCCCCATCACCGCGCCGCCTCTGAAGGCTATTGGAAACGCTTTGTTCAACCCCTCCCTTGACGCGTTCGCGGTTCTGACGTTGGCTCTTAAGGCAATCTGCATCCCAAAAAACCCAGCCAAAGCGGAACAGACAGCACCAAGAATGTAGATCGGGCCCATTATCGGCGAGATCAAGACTGATAGCGTAACAGCCATGATAGCAACGAAATAGGAGAGGACTGTAAACTCTCTTCTAAGAAAGGCGTCTGCGCCTTCCTTTATTGCTGAGGCGATTTCACCCATCTTCTTGGTCCCGCTGTCTTTCTTGCTCACATACGCGAAAAGGAGACCTCCCGTAGCGATTGAGATGACAGCCGCAATGGGCGCTATAGGCCACATGCTACCTCACCATTGTTGCGGGCCTTGCTGAACCCTAAACCTTCATGGTGGATTTATGTGTTTTCTTTGGATGCCTTGCCTCACTCTTCTCTGAGCTTCGAGGACAGCTAAGCAAATCTTAATTAAGCCCGAGCGAATATTCATGGCGCATAATGGCTGAAACCTCCTGACTAAGGCCATGTGACCAAAGCTGGGAATGATGTACGAAGATCAACGCAGCTCTGATCGGTTGCGGTTCAATCGGCACTGTTATTGCTGAAGCAATAGATGGAGGCAAGGCAGGCAACGTAGAACTTGTTGCGGTCTACGATCTCGTCGGAGAAAAGGCAGAACAACTTGTCAAGAGGTTGACCAAGAAGCCCGCCATTGCCAAGAACGCCGACGAGTTGCTGAGGAAAGAGGGCATTCACGTAGTCATAGAAGCAGCGTCACAAGAGGCTGTGAGACAGTACGCAACCAGAGTCTTGGCTGAGAACAAGGACCTCATGATCATGAGCGCAGGCGCACTGGTCAGTGAGGACCTGCTGAAGGAGATCAGAGAGCTGGCTGAAAGCAAGAGAAGGAAAGTCTATTTGCCCTCCGGCGCGATAGTGGGATTGGACAACATCAAATCAGCAGCCATAGGAAGAATCGAAGAGGTAGTACTCACGACCCGAAAGCCGCCGCCGAGTTTTGCAGGCGCCCCCTTAGTTGAGAGCAAGAAGATTGACCTCTCGTCGCTCAAAGAGCCACTGCTTCTTTTCGAAGGATCAGCAAGGGAAGCTGTGAAGATATTCCCCCAGAATGTCAACGTCTCAGCCACTCTGAGCCTAGCCGGGATCGGGCCTGACAGAACAAAAGTCAGGATAATCACTGACCCTGCCATAAAGGAGATTACACACGAAATCCACGTAAAAGGCGAGTTCGGGGAGATCCATACGAAGACAACGAACATGCCTTTCCCAACAAACCCAAGAACGAGCTACATCGCCGCTCTCTCAGCGATAGCAACCTTGAAGAAGATAGGCGAAAGCGTGATCGTCGGAACATAAAGATAACTATCTTCGCATTCCCTAAGGTTTTATACCACGTTCGTCTTCTTGGTTAGACATGACTCGGAGGGTCCGTTGTTGGAGTTGCCCAAAGTATCTCTTCAAAGGAGATTCGTTGATTTCCTAGAAGAGGATGTAGGCCTAGGGGATATAACCACAGAAGCCGTTGTTCCCTCTGGAACAAAGACACGAGCCCAAATAGTCATGAAAGAAGCCTCAGTCGTGGCGGGACTGTCAGAGGTAGGGATCCTCTTCGAGACCCTCGGCACAAAGTTTGCCGCCAAAGCCAAAGATGGAGACGAGGTTGCTTCGGGAGCCATTGTCGCCTACGTCGAAGGAGACGGTCGCGTAGTTCTTGAGACAGAAAGAACTGTGCTTAACATTCTCATGCGCATGAGCGGCATAGCGACCGCCACCAGAAACCTTGTAAAGAAGGTCAAAGGCGCCGGCCTCGATGTGCGTATTGCTGCAACAAGGAAAACCGCTCCAGGACTTCGCTACTTCGATAAAAAGGCGGTCGTGATAGGGGGCGGAGACCCCCACCGCTTCAGGCTTGACGACGCATACCTAGTCAAAGACAACCACATAAGAATTGCGAAAGGAATGAGACACGCCATTGAGAGAATTCGTTCAGTCGCTAGTTTCCCTAAGACGCTCGAGGTTGAAGCCAAGACCCTGGAGCAAGCAGTCGAAGCAGCAGAGCTGGGAGTCAATGCAGTGATGCTTGACAACATGACTCCAAAAGAAGCTGAGAAAACAATGAAAGCTTTGACCGCCAAGAACCTGAGGAACAAGACCCTGATCGAGATATCAGGAGGGGTATCCGAAGAGAACCTGCTCGAATACGCAAGGCTTAGGCCCGATGTAATCTCGTTAGGGTCGTTAACTCATTCTGTCAGAGCCGTAGACATGAGCCTTGAAGTCATAGATACAGACAACAAGAAGTGACAATCATCGAGAGGCCCCGATAATCTCTCCAGTCACTTCTTTAGCTGGCGCGTTCGTCTTAATACCGCGGCTGTGAAAATGTGTAGCTACCGCCTGGAAACCCTTTTCCCTCAACCTGTCCATGACTTTCTTTAGCGGCGGGATAGGAACGTTGAGTTTATCGCATATGGCATCAACAACGTAGTAGGTAACGGGGGCATCCGACTCGGCTTTGACGAGAGATACAAGCTTGGCAACGCGGTTGCCATGCCTGAACCTTCCTGCAACAGCATCCGCTTCAACGAGGCCGCAGAACTGCCTGTCAACCAGCCGCCCAAGCCACAGCGGGCCGGCAACCTTCAGCGGTGACCCACATTCGCTGCATCGTCCGTTGATTTCTGGTGCTATCTTGGTAACTGTCTCCCTGTGGAAGCATGCAAAGCAATGAAACACATGGCCTAGTCTCTCAATGCTTGCGTCAGCTAGCCTTGCACCGTGGCGAACCAATGCATAGACACGAACATAGTGGTCGGAGCTGTGACTGAACACAATGTCGACGCCTATCTCGTGCTTGGCTGCAACAGTCGCAAGACAACCAGACAACAGTCTCACTGCGAGCTCTCGGCAGTACTCAGTCCTTAGGGAAAAGCCACCGTATTTTCTTAGTGCCACAGTCGCGTATACGCCGCACAGAGGGGCAAGGTCGGTCGCTGTCAAAGCCAGCATCCCGCCGTCCCTTGAAGCTCGTATCGCAGAGTCTAGGTACGGGACGGGTGTGCCTGAAGGGTCCATGTCAATGAAGTCAAATCTCATGTTCGGTCCAGCGTGTCTGCTTAGGAAGAGGTTTGCGTCCTCGTTCGATGCGAAGACACGGTCAGTTAGCGCGTTAAGCTTAATGTTGTGATGCATCATTTTGAATGCTTCTGGGTTGATGTCGTTCATATGAACCTCGCTTATTCCTTCTGCTTCCTTTGCAAACCGTACTCCCCTCACTCCACATCCCGCCAACGGGTCTGCAGTGACCAGCCGGTGATCAGCCATCTTCTGGTAGGCTTGGAGGACCAGAACCGCTACGTCACGGTTCAGTTCCATAAGAGGGTTATAGAAGACGGGAGCTCTAGAGGGTGCGTAGTCTCCAACAGCTCTTTTGAGCGCCTCGAGCTTTGGCACGACCACTTGCGCAGCTCCTTCTATGACTGATTCAGTAACAAAGCTAAACACGATTCTGCAGCCCGCCAATTCGGACTCAACCCTTTGAAACGAGACGCCTTCTAACGGTACGGTTAGAGATCATATCTCTTCGAGATATTAACTTTATTAGATCGTCCTTTAATGGTTAATGAGATCATGCACTTGTCGCAAGAGGAAGTTGCCAGTTGAAGTTCAAGGCTTTCGGATGGAATGGCATACTCTTCGAGGTTCAGGAGGACATGCGTTTTAGCAGGCAAGGGGGGAACGCGAAGTCCGGTCACGTTATGCTTGAAGCCGAAGAACATGTGGTCGAAGCTAGATGGGACACAGTTATTCGGAAGAAAAGCAGGCCGCTTTCTGATGTTACTGAATCCCTCATCAAACAGATGAAGGGGAAATCCAAGAAGCAAGAAGTGTCTATACTGAAGCAGGAAGAAGCGTACGTCTCGACACACAAGGCTATGTACATGATCCCGAAGTCAGAGATCGAAGAACGCTTGTACGTATGGTACTGCGAGGAAAGCGAGCGGCTCGTGATCCTCCGTTTTGTCTTTAAGGTTTTTGACGAAACAGCCAAGACCCTAATGAGGCGAGCAATTGAGACAATGGAGTGTCACAGGGAGAAAGCAAGTACGTGGTCTGTGATGAACCTCCAATTCGAGACGCCAGGGACCTTCCTCTTGACCGATACAAAAATCGCGGTTGGCAGAGCGCACTTCATGCTTACCGACCGCAAGCAATCGGCCTTCTCTGACAAACTATGGCGAATACTCATCGAGTATTTCTCGATGGCAAACGTCGTCTTCAAGGACTCTTACAGGGATCTGAACAAGTGGTTTGAGCAGAACTACCAAAAGGATCTGAGAAAGATGGTTAGAATAAGGAAGTTCAAGTTTGAATCTCCGGAGCCCGGAAGCATCAGAAGACACAAGACGAATATCAGGCAGGGGGTCGACAACTCGGGCTTTTCCTGGAGGAAGACGACAGTCATCTCTAATGCGAGTTGGTACTGCTCAGGGATGAATCGGATTTATTCCGTGACTGTCCTCTCAACCCTTAGCAGACCAGCATTTTTCAAGCGGGTCCTAGACGAAGAAGAACACGGGAAGCTGTTGGGAAATCTGCTGGCGTCCTTCAAGTGCCACTAAGGTTTAGAGTTCATAGAAAAAGGGCTTTGACTTGCTGAGTCGAGTGTAAGACTTTCTTGGCCTGCTGAGCGATCTCACCTTCTTTCTGATACGCCGCCAGATCAGATACTTGGGTGCGAGCTGCGAGAACGCTTCGCCATGGGAATGGCGAACATCGAATCTGGGCTCCACTATCACCTTGTAGCCCCTCGCGAGCATCTCTAATCCCCAGTCAAAGTCTTCTCCGCCGAACATCCCTGCATCGTGGATTATATTGGGTAGTCTCTCATCAAAGGGATACTCCTTCCACAATGACTTTCTTAGAATGCAGTTGACGGTTGAGAAGTATCTGTCCTTGACGTAGGCCTTGCTGAACTCGTTGAGTCTTCTCCAGCCCAGATCGAAGGCGAGCTTCTCCCATGCTGTTCCGTTCGCATGTGAAAGAGTGTACGCTCCTACGCCTGCCACATCTCGGTTTCTGAAATGAGTGACCCCGCTTGCGAGCCACTCCTTTGAAGTTGGCAACGAATGCCCATTTGTGAGGCAAGCAAGATCACAATTCGAGGCGAAGACTCCGGCATTTGCGGTGTAGGCGTAGGAGAACTCCTCGTTCGTTACTGGGACAAACTTCATTGTAATGTCATTGTCGAAGGCCTGCCTTTTCGCCAACAGAAGGAGGTTGATCATCTCGTCCAGCTTGCTCTCTGACGAGAAGTTGTCCACAACAACAATCTCTGAAGGGTGTAGTGTCTGCTGTGAGAGGCTTCTCAGTAATTTGTGGAAATGTCTTTCTGTGTCCCTTGTCCGTATGACGACTGAGACGCGGTAACCCTCAAGCGACATTCCAAGCTCAGAGATGTTGCCGAGAGCTTAAAAGCCTACTTGTGCGTTTGCTCTATCTTTTTTCTTTCTCTTTTTTGTCTCTTTCCTTTTTGGCAGCTTCCTCTAGGCGCGCACGTGTCTCTTCCGGAACCATGAACCCAATAAGTCCTCGTTTTGAGAGATGGTTGAAGTAGGCGTTGAGCGAAATCTCAGCCTCGCTCTGCAGCAGCTTGTACTTCTTGTGTAGTTGCTCTGAAATGTCTTCCATTGTGCTCTGTCCGTCGCAGAATTCCCAAACGATCGATCCAACAGCATCTAGCTGGATCTGCCTCTCTCTGGGACGAGACTCTTTCGTCAACCCCTTTTTTCTTTTCTTCCTACTAGGCTCGGGCTGCGGAGCGGGTATGAATATGGTGATGTTTCCCTGCTTGTTCCTCTCCCACCTCAGCGCAGGGTTGCGGACCGGTCTTATCTTGAGGAACTCGCTTCGGGGGATTTCTGGAGCCTTCTCCTTCTTTTTCCTTCTCAACCGGTCGAGTATCATCGTCCTTTTTCCATCCCGACATAACTGATTACTGGAACACTTTAAATACTTAATCCACGATCGACTCTAGGGAGATATGGCGCACGCTAGCCATTGGCGCCATACTACGCGAAGACCAATCGCAACTTTACTCGCCTTTTCTGGTGATGGACCAGCGAAGTCAAGAAGGTTTTTTAGTTTGCTGAGCATAGTTGGTGTGAACCAGCGTTCGGTGGAGATGCTCAATGAGATTGGACGCAAGCTCCCTGCAGTTTGACCTAGAGAAGACCTTGGACGACATTCTGCGGTTCATCAGGAACGCTGTTAAGGGAGCGAATGCTTCCGGCGTTGTTGTCGGGCTGAGCGGCGGCGTAGACAGCACACTGACTACTGCTCTGTGTTGTCGAGCGTTAGGAAGAGATAGAGTCCTAGGAGTTCTGATGCCCCTGTCCTTTACCCCTAGGGAGGACATTGAAGACGCACTGCAACTGGCGAAGATACTGGGAATACGAACCGAGAGAGTTGACATCGATGAGGTCTGCAAGGCCTTTGTTGCTACCTTGGGAGTACGTGAAGGTGACCTCCGAATGAGACTACCAATTGCGAACATACGGGCTAGAGTACGAATGGTAATTCTGTACTTCTTCGCAAACGCCCGCAACTACCTAGTGGCAGGTACTGGGGACCGAAGCGAGTTGTTGCTCGGCTTTTTCACGAAACACGGCGATGGTGGAGCAGACTTCTTCCCGATTGTCCACGTTTACAAGACCCAAGCTAGGGAACTCGCAAAGTACATAGGCGTCCCTGAAAAGATGGCTATCAAACCCAGCAGCCCACAGCTCTACCCAGGTCACAAGTTGTCTGACGAGGTCCCACTTGACTATATCAGGCTCGATCCGGTTCTGTTAGGGCTTTTCGACCATAAGTTGCCGCCCGAGAAGGTTAGCGAACTGACGAATGTGCCACTCGAGATCATCATGGAAGTCATGAATAGACACAGGAAGACTGAACACAAGCGAAAACCACCACCGACGGTTAGGGAGAAGCAGTGAAAGACGATTCTTGAGGTAACGCTCAGGCAAGTGAGAATCAGTGAGCAAAGCAACATTGGTCTTTCAGCCGCACGGAAAGAGGCTGAAGGCTTCAGAAGGAAAGACGATTCTTGAAGCCGCGAGAGAGGTCGGCGTCGACATTACTTCGATCTGCGGAGGGCGCGGAGTCTGCGGCAAGTGCAGAATCATCATCCGCGGCGGAGAAGAATGCCTATCCGCACCTTCGAAGACTGAGAGACATACATTCTCAGATGATGACTTCAGCAGTGGGTTTCGACTTGCCTGCCAAACCGCCGTTGCCTTTGAGGGCAAGACTGTAGTTGAGGTCCCAAGTGAGAGCCGCGTGAACCAGCAGAAGCTGCTGCTAAAAGGTCTGGAAAGGTCTGTGGAGCTATCTCCCGCAGTGAAGAAAGTCGCGGTTCATCTCAAGAAACCTTCGCTATTGGATACGAGGTCTGATGTCGACAGACTCCTAGACGCCCTAAGGCCCAACACCAGTTGGGGGCCCCAAGTTGACTACGAAGCCCTGAAGAAGGCGCCACTAGTTCTTCGCAAAGGAGACTGGACTGTCACGGCAACAGTGTGGAAAGATGGAGAGGTTATTTCAGTTGAGCCCGGCGCGACTAAAGGCTGCTATGGGTTTGCTGTTGACATTGGAACCACAAAGCTGGCAGGCTACCTTGTAGACTTGACCTCAGGGAAAATTGTCGCGATGGCTTCTATGATGAACCCTCAGATTGCCTATGGCGAGGATGTCATCTCTAGGATACGTTACATCATGGAAGCCGATATGAACCTTTCACGGCTCCAGCAGGCCATAGCGGAAAGCATAAACAACTTAATCAATGAAGCATGCGAGACGGCTAGTGTCCCGCCCTCTGAAATATATGACATGACTGTTGCGGGAAACACGGCTATGCACCACATTTTCTTAGGTGTTCCGCCGAACTACGTGGCCTTGTTGCCATATCCAGCGGCTCTGCAGTCACCAATGGATATCAAGGCCAGAGAGCTCTCTGTTGGTATTAGCCCCGGCGCTTACGTTCACGCCCTGCCCGCCATTGCAGGTTTCGTTGGAGGAGACGCTGTTGCGGACATTCTTGCGACTAAGATTCATGAGGCAGATGATCTCTCGCTGATGATCGACATCGGCACGAATACCGAGATCGTCCTTGGCAACAAAGACGGCCTCGTCGCGTGTTCCTGTGCGTCGGGACCTGCTTTCGAGGGAGCTCACATAAGAAATGGCATGAGAGCGGCAACAGGAGCAATCGAGCGCGTCTGGATAGACCCAAAGACCCTGGAGCTGGGGTACAAGACTATCGACAACCAGAAGCCTCGTGGATTGTGCGGTTCAGCTGTGATTGACATAACTGCGGAGATGCTTAAGGCTGGGATCATCGACTACAGCGGCAAGTTCAACGCAGAATCCCGCACAATAAGGCTTAGACGCAACGACAAGAGTGTGGAGTTCGTCATCGCAAGGAAAGACGAGACGTTGATCGAGAGCGATATCGTTATCACGCAAGGCGACGTACGTGAGGTCCAGCTCGCGAAGGCAGCGATCTACACTGGCGCATCTATACTAATGAAACACAGGAACGTTCGGAGCGAAGAGATTGAGGGGATCTTCCTGGCGGGCGCCTTCGGCAACTACATTGACCCTCAAAGCGCAAGGATCATCGGAATGTACCCCGATGTGCCTCTCGAGAGGGTAAAGTTCGTGGGGAACACAGCTGGTTCAGGTGCTCGCATGGCACTGTTGTCGGTCGAAGCCAGAAAAGAGGCGGGGGAGATAGCTAAGCGCGTGGAGTACGTCGAGCTAGGAGCTGACCTCGACTTCCAGAAGGAGTTCCTCAAGGCAACGTATCTGCCGCACCAAGAAGCGGATCGGTTCCCAAATGTTGTCAAGATACTTGGGAAGATAAGGAACAGGGGCTAATCATTTATCTGCCTTACAGGTTTCATTGATGCCATGAACGTGGTCATATGTTCTGCCGATCTAAGAGGTGGGGCTGAGTGAAGACCGCAGAAAGGATGAAGCTGATCAAGCCGTCTGGAACCGTAGCGATGGCGGAAAGGGCCCGCCACCTAGTCAGAAGCGGGAAGAAGATCTACAATCTGGAGCTGGGCGAACCTGACTTCGACACACCTGAGCATATCAAGGAAGCGGCTTTCGAAGCGTTGAGGAAGGGGTTCACCCACTACACATCCAGCAAAGGAATAATCGAACTCAGAGAAGCCATCGCAGAAGACCTCGAAACAAGGGGCATAGAAGCCGACCCAGAGAAAGAGATCACAGTGACCCCTGGATCCAAACACGCCATCTACTGCGCATGCCTAGCCACACTCAACCCAGGAGATGAGGCTCTGGTTCTGGCGCCAAGTTGGCCAACTCACTTCCAGTGTGTCGAGCTTGCAGAGGCAGAAGCGGTTGAGGTTCCGTGCGGCGAAGCCTACATCTTGGACGAGGAAGCCTTGAAGGAGAAGATAACGGGCAGGTCCAGGATTATTGTAGTGAATTCCCCAAACAATCCTACAGGCGGTGCCCTAGAAGAGGTGAGTGTGAGGGCGATTGTGGACTTGGCGGTTGACCATGACCTCATAGTCCTTTCCGACGAAGTGTATGACCGAATAGCCTACGATGGTTTCAAGGTTCGGAGCGCAGCTTCCTTTGAGAAGGCTAAAGACAGGACCATTGTCATCAACGGCTTCAGCAAACCTTACGCCATGACTGGCTGGCGGCTCGGCTACGCTGTCGCCCCAAGAGAGATCAGCGAAGCCATTGACCGTATACAACAGTCAACGACAACCTGTCCTGCCAGCTTCATCCAGAAGGCTGCTGTTACAGCCTTGAGGGGACCTCAGGAAGCTGTTGTGGAGATGGTGGAGGAGTATGACCGTAGGCGTCAGTGCGTAGTCAGAGCTCTCAACGAGATACCAGGCGTGAGATGCGTCATGCCAAGAGGAGCATTCTATGTTTTTCCAGATTTCTCGTGCTTAGGCATTCCAAGTGCCGAGCTTTGCGCGAGGCTACTTGAGGTAGAGGGCGTTAGCACGACTCCTGGAAGTGCCTTTGGGGAGATCGGAGAGGGACATATACGTATCTCTTACGCAACGAGCCTAGACATTATCTCGGAAGCCGTTAAGAAAATTAAGGGATTCGTTGTTAGATATGCCAAGAAATGAAAGGTGATTGTTGGTTGTTTGACGAGAAAGCGATTGACGCTTTGAGGCGGATGCTCGAGTCTTTCGGTCCTTCAGGATTCGAAAGAGAAACCTCTCAGGTCATCAGAGAGTACATGCAGCCTTACTCGGACGCCATGATGGCTGACAAGCTCGGTTCCATCGTGTTCGTAGCCAAAGGTCAAGCGGAACGCCCCCATGTGCTCTTGGCTGGACACATTGACGAAGTGGGCTTTGTCATCTCTGGAATAGACGAGAAGACGGGATTCCTAAGCTTCAACAACCTAGGCGGATGGTGGGACCAGGTCCTACTTTCCCAAAGGGTTTTCGTAAGAACCCAAAAGGGAGACCTGCTTGGCGTCATCGCAGCGAAACCGCCCCACTTGCTGAGTGATGAAGAACGCACAAAGGTCATGACGGTAGACAAGATGTACATTGACATAGGCGCCACCTCTGGGAAGGAAGCGGAAGAGGCAGGTGTCAAGATCGGCGACCCTGTTGTGCCATGGTCGCCGTTCTCCCTCGTACAGAATGGAAAGGTAGCCATGGGAAAAGCCTTTGACGACAGGATAGGCGCTTTCATTGTGATGGAAGCTCTCCGCCGAATCAAGGAAGACAATATTGCCCATCCCAACACAGTCTACGGAGCAGCCACCGTGCAAGAAGAGGTTGGGCTTAGAGGCGCGCAGACGGTTGCACAGCTCGTTGATCCAGATGTGGGCATAGTGCTTGAGGTGGACATAGCTGGCGACGTCCCGGGAATAAAGCCTTCCGAGGCGCCTGCAAGGATGGGAAAGGGTCCGAGCCTCATCACGTTTGACAGAAGTATGATCCCAAATCAGCCTTTGAAGGAGTTAGTCATCAAGACCGCGAAGGAGGCAGGAATGCCGCTTCAGCTATCGCAAGTTGCGAAAGGCGGAACCGATGCCGGAAGAATCCACCTCAACAGGGTCGGTTGCCCAAGCGTCGTCATAAGCGTGCCCACAAGGCACATTCACAGCCATGTTGGGCTACTTAGCCTAGAGGACACGGAGAACGCTGTGAGGTTAGCAGTCGAATTGACAAAGAAGCTAGACAAGAAGACTGTTGAAGCCTTTACAGCAATATAGCCTGAAGATCGATCGTCACGACTACACATTGACATACGTCACTAGTGGCAAGTCCAGATCTAGTTGAGGCACTCACCTGCTCATGGTTTCCGCGAAAAAGTGTCTTGTTTGGCCCATTGCCATTACATTTAGGGGTTTAACTCTTACTACAATGGGGAAGTCTTTAACAACCTTTCCTAATACGAGGCAGTAGTGAGGCGGCAGATCGCGTACAACCGATATTGTAGTTTCAGCATCTACCCTTGCTGCCCTGGAAACTATCTCAAGGTCGTGTTCGTTCACGAAATTGAGCAGGAAGATGTTGTCAGCTTGGCGGTAGATGTTCTCGTTGATCGTGTTCGGCTGGTTCGTGATGAACGTTGCGAATACCCCGAGGTGTCTCATCCTCGTCACGATATCATCCCAGTACGTCTCCCTAAGGTAAAGGTGCGCTTCCTCTGCAAACAGGAACACGGCTTTGATCTTCCATTGTGAAAGGGTTGCCTGAATCTTGGCTAGAACACATTCGACGACTATCTGCCGATCTCCTGGCGAAGTGTCACTTAAGTCTAAGATGATCGCGCCACCGCCGTTGCTTTCGGTCTTACGAAGCAAGGTTTCGAAGTCTACTGCATCAGCCATGTTATCTGTGAAGAAGTTGGAGTGGACCATCGCATAGTAGCGTGAGAACATAGCGTCCTTGACATGCTGGTTGCATTGCCACCTTTTGATCGCTTCACCTAGCTCGTGCAGCGTAAGCATCCCTTTCTCTTCGAGAAAGCGCCAGATGTGCTTGAATTCGCGGGCTGATGTTCCAGGTAGGTTCAACGCGTATGTGAGGATCCGCATTATGACGTAGAGGTCCGTCTGGTACAGTGCGACCTTGAAGTTCCTGCTCGGAGACAAAATATGAACCCGCTTGTGGAATTCGTTCTGTGCTCCTTCAGCGGTCAAGCCCAAGTTCGTATACTCCCCGTTAAGGTCCAAGACAACGACTGTTGCGCCGTGCTGTATGAGACCCGTAACTAGGAGTTTTGAGAGATGAGACTTCCCTGTGCCCTTCTTTCCTGTGATTATGTTGAGCTTTCCATCAAGCTCACGTGCGTCTATTGTGAACCTTGAGGATTCCTGCGTTAATCCGAGTTCGATGGGCAGTCCCTTCCCGATTCCTGCCAACTTCAAGAGGGACTCCGTAAGGAGTTTCCGAATTGTTGAGTAGGTTCGAGAAGGAAGCCAAGAATTCTCTAGGACAAGATCTCCATTGACGATCGTCCCATAGATCTTGCAGATGAGCAATCGTGCGTCCTGAATGTACAGAATGTGTGACACAACGTTTAGGGGGTCGATGTCTTCGCCCAGAACTGAATCTTCCGCTGCTGGTGAACGGAGAAGCTCCTCCATGATTCCTGGCACATTGGCAAACTGTATATCGACGACCTGTGCGATCATCGCCTTCTCAGCTTTCTTATCCTCTATGATCAGGTATCCTCCTTTCTCAGTCTCCTCTCCAGGGAAGCTCAGAATCTGAACCGTGTTTCCCGCTTTCTTGAAGAGCCGCATCACCACTAATCCTCGAACCCAGTTCCGTAAGGACCAAAAAGAGTCCTGTGCATGTTGAGACGCCGGACGATCTCTAGTCCATACTCCTGTGCAAGGTAACGCCGTATGCCAATGATGTCATTCGCCGTAAATGTTGAGTAGATGTGCGCAAGCCGAAGTGACTCGGGATAGCCCTGGAAGAGGGATTCGTTGCCAAGAAGCCTCTCAACAGCCTCTACGCCCTGCTCTCTCGGAAGGTTTCTGTCAATATCCAACCTGAAAGAGCATCCGCCCGCTGTCAGCTTTGTCACGCAGATTCGCCCAAGCAAGTGCACGGTCTTTGATATGGACAGCGGCAAGCCGTCGAGCTCGAAAAGGCATGGCGGCTCATTCTTTGCGATCAGATCAGTAATCCTCAGACCGAAGAACCTGACAGTTGTTGCTTTCGAGAAGGCCAAGATGGAGTTAGAGTTCCTCTCAGCAACCTGCAGGATTTGGGAGACTGCGCTCACCGTGTTGCCCGGCGTCCCAGCGGTCAAGGAACCATCCCACAGAATCACACTGTCGCTTTCCGAGAAGGCAATACTCATTTGGGTCCATCTCTCGACCAAGTTGCAAAGATGGCTCTGGGCTTCGACGAGGGTTAGCGTGCCTAGGCTCACGACCGGC
>Ga0315310_10000639_pt1 | contig 22405 bp, 19 predicted proteins | sample TDP5_MG_FD_203630 | JGI IMG/M metagenome (GOLD analysis project Ga0315310, IMG submission 203630) | Freshwater sediment microbial communities from Lake Towuti, South Sulawesi, Indonesia - TDP5 | ecosystem: Environmental > Aquatic > Freshwater > Lake > Sediment | place: Indonesia: South Sulawesi...
TCAACCACCGCATCAGTAGGTTTCGAGAGTATCAGTTGAGTATCATGGATAATAGTGAAATTCGATTTTCTATAACCTGCCTCCATCCCATTATTCCAAGCAACCGAAACATGATAAAGCCCTCCAGTTGAATTTGCCCCAAAAATAATCAAATTGGGAAAAATAGCCCAACCGTTAAGATAACTAGCGGCTTTAGAAGAATACCATAATTGATTGTTCGGATTCAAAATAGAGAGATTTATAGAGCTTGTAGGTAAATTGGGAGGAGGCCCAGTACCATTAGAGATGAAAGCGATAATTCGCGTACAATTTGTTACATAATATGCAGTGGAATTAAGCCATTGAGTACCACTATATATTTGAGGGTTAATATTCTTTATATAATTGGGAGATTTGGCTTCAAATCGCCAGTAACCATCTGGTACATTGGTTATGAAGGTAGCAGGAATTGTAATATTATTTCTACCAAAATAACATTGGTTCTTTTTATTAATAATAGGAAATTGGGGTTCTGAAACAAACGAAAATACCCAATCAGCTGGGTGGAATATTCTAAATGAATGATTCCAGTAGCCATTTGGCAGATTGATATAGTATTGAAAAGACCACGATGTATTAGTCCCCTGATCAGTTTCTAAAAGACTCCCCTTTTTGGAAGGATCCGCGGTGTAGAGCGTTTGACCAGTCTTTGACGCAAACAGGTTTGTATCACATTTAAAAGTAACTATAATATCTAAATTGGGATTAGGAGTCGGAGATGGAGTCCAAGAAAAATTAACTCGAACGGGTGAATTATCCCAAGGCTTTGCGGGAATCAATATACAATTACCATAACCCAGTCCGCCTTTAACGGTCAAACCATCCATTTTCAAATTAACAGTCGCAGGTAATACTTTTGTCTGAAGATATAATTTGAAATTGTCTATCATCATCATAGGTTTAATATCAGGATTATAATTAATGCCGTACGTGACTTTTAGCCCAATTTTAATTTTGATATTAGGAAGAATGATAGGGGAGATATTTATAGGAACCATTCCAGTGGTCATCCATTGCTGAAATTCTGGTATATCAGCGAAAGATTTAGAATATACAACCGTTCCATTGATGGAGACATACAGATTAAAAGATCCTGTATAAGGAGCGAAATTATTGAAGGCCCAATAATCAAAACTAATACCAGCCCAAACAATTTGTGATCGATTAACGGAAACCTTTTGTTCGATCCATACTTCATCGCCTGTGTCATATCCTACATTATTTTCATCCTCAAGGTATAGTAACACGCAATCATTATTTGTCCCATGCCCATTTTTTTCTCGGCAATGAAACCAATTCTCTTCAATATTTGTATTTCCAAAGTCACCTGACGTCCAATTATAAAAAAGGCTCTCATTATTTCGATAATTCTTTGTAATTATGTCGTGACCAAATACTGTTCCGGAGCCATTGATGAGAAAATACAATTGATTTCCAATAGCATCTCCACTAAATCCATAGGTACGATTATTTTTTATACCATAATCAAGAAAATTTGCATGAAGGTAGTTATTATAAAAGTTATTGTCGATCCCATCGGGGGTATTATAGGAGTTATGATCATCCAGACAAAATCCAACGTATTGCCCGTCTACAATTATATTTTGAGGACCAGCTTGATTTAGATAATCTATTAGGTCGCTTGGGAAATTTAAGGGAGCTTGGGAAATTTGAGGATTGCTTCCAGTACACCAAATTACTAAATTTCTATGATCGATTTGTTGATAGTTAGGATTTGTCGAGGGAGCATCAGGTGAATATCCTAAATTTGTTAGACTAGTTGTATAATAGGTCTCATAATTTAGACCCCCATCATCATCTATTATGAGGATATCGGCAGTTTTTGGCAATTTCATCCAGTTCAATGTGCGATTTAAGATTTTGTCACGTGTTGCAGCACCCAAAATCTTCCCCAAAGTGAAAGACATATAGAAGGTCTTATCTAATCCATCGGTTTTTATAGCCGCCAGCTGACCATCGCCGTAATAAAAAACTTTTGAGATGTTACGACTGATCCCTAAATATTCGGGACCATTAAAGCCGGGATTTAAGTTCCAGCATCGATTTTCATAAAGATTATACAAATTTACAGAAATTTGATTGCCCTGCCAATTCGAAGGGAGTGTTGCAAAGGCCGAGCCTTTAGAAGTACTAGTGGAAGTTGCGTTATAGCGTAATGTGACAGGTTGTGCGGCATCTGTGCGATTAGCATATTCTATAACATTCAGAGGGCTACCTATGGTAGAGTAGGCATTAGTATTATTCGGAATTATTTGAGAAGGATTAATTAAAGCATCCGAATTTAGATTCTGATTACCATTATTAAAGAAAAGTGGAATTAATAAGCAAAGAGCAAGTAGAATATAAAATATATAGCCTTTTTTCATAGGTCTTCGCCTTTAAAATTGCGATTCATAAAAATATGAGTGGAAAAGAATCGAAAATGATTGGAGAATGAATGAAAAAATTAGCATATATAATTTATTGTCAAAAATTGACGGTTTTTTTTAAAAGGAATCAGAAAATTAGTTCAAACCTCACAATAATTTTATTGAATACGATTCTTTATATCAAAGGATATTATGAGAAGATAATCATAGTGGAGGGGATAGATTGGATATAACGATTTCCATAGAAATCCTCAAAGGTTGCAGATCCGGAATCGAACCTGATTTTGGAAGAAATTCCACAAGAAAGTTGATATTCAACTATAGTATCTTTTTTAGGGGAAATTTGAGTAAATTGGAAGGAATTAGGAGAATGAAGGATAACAGATTGTTTCTTAGGAAGTTCATCTTTAAGATTAATATTTTGGAAGGTAAGATCAGTCCTATTTCGGATTTTAAGTTTAATAGAAATCGGCTCATTGAGCGGAGCTTTTTCTCTATGGAGGCGTCTAATTTCGAGAACCTGACTCTTAATCTGCTCTAGGGCGTTGGTGAAGAGTTTTTGAATATTTGAAGGGATTAATTGCATTTCAGATGGAGATGAATAAATTTTAGATAATTGAAATGTTGCCAATTGCTCGCAATACTTTCTTGTGTTCTGAATATCTTCTGATTGTGTGAATTTCGCAAGTTCTTTTAGAATCTTAACCGTATCATCCATTTTATTAGCCAGAATAAAGAATAGGGCAGCTTTTAAAATAAAGATCCCCTGATGGTTTGCTAATTGCAAATAACAATGAGCCGCAATTTCAGGATCCGATTCAATTTTTAGAGAAATTTCAGAAAAAATTGAAAAAATCTTCTCAAATTGTTCATCTGAAAAAGAATCCGTTTCAAATTTCCCTAAATAACATAGAAACCGAACAAATGAATGAAAGAGTGATTCGTTAATTTGAGTAACCTTTGCTTTAAACGGTTCCTTTGGCTCCCAATAATCGAGCCAATCTTGTTTCAAAGTTTTTGATATTAGAAAGTAGGCGCCTATATTCCTGAAGAGGCGCATTTGCTTGCTTTTTTGGACAAATTTTGGAAAAATAAGTCTATATGCTTCTGTAATGAGAAATCCTTCTATCAGATTATGCGTAATCAACTCCAGAGGAATTTTTATGAAATTAGATTCACGTTTAATTACTAATTTTTCCTCGAAAGGCTTTTGATAAATAGTAATTAATGGTATATTTTTAACCTTACAGGAAGTCTGCTTCTCAATTAACTCGATAAAATGCTGGAATTTCTGATTCATTTGTTTTTTCAATTTCTCAATCTTATTCTCAGGTACTTCAGGTTTTGGAATTTCAAATAATTTAGTGGTAGCTTTTTGAAATTTCAATTGTTCGCGTTCAAAATCGGGGGTGGGAATGTTAATAGCATTGATCATACGACCGTCTTCAAGCATATAATAAAGTCTATAATTATCCCCATAATTTGCTAATAAGAGAAATGGAACAGCTTGTCCCTTCAAGCCAGATAGAATGAGTGATGGACCATATCCCCGTTGTAATAATATGGATAATTTAACACGATACCCTACAATCCCAATAGGACGTTTTTCCCTGTATTCTTTCAAGGCAAGCTCGTAAAGCCGTTTCACAATTGCTCGATTTTGCAATAAATATAACTCCTTTATATATTCTGATAAGCTTTTTTAATACAAATAACTTATCTAAAAAAGATCGTTCTATCCTTTAATCTGTTAAATTCCATTCTATTTTATTAACTCGTATAAAATGATACACTCAAACAAATAATTATCTAATAAGGTAAAAAATTACTCAAGATTGAAATAAAAAGGAATTATTTAATATTTCTGACATCTATTGAATAAAAGAGGAATAAAAATGAGCGAAGAACAAAATCCAGCTGAATATGAAGAATTGATAGCAAAGATACTAAAATTAATCAGTTTGATAAATTATCAACCAGGGGCAATAGTGAGCCGGACAATAATTGATAAAGAGGCAGGCACAATAACTCTATTTGCTTTTGATAAAGGTCAGGGTTTAAGCGAACACACAGCGCCCTACGATGCGCTAATTTATGCGCTTGATGGAGAAGCAGAAGTTATTATCGCTGGGAATCCACTCAATATAAAATTAGGCGAAATGGTAATAATGCCAGCCAATGAACCACATGCATTGAAAGCAATTAAGAAATTCATGATGCTTTTAATAATGATACGCTCTTAATATCGTTCAAGAGCCTTTTTTTTGTTTTAATTTTTCTAACTCATTTTTAAAAATTCTCATAAACCTCATAGGAACTAAGAAAAGATGAACGAACAAGTAGTATTCCTCGAAGGGAAACATGTTGGAGTGACGGGTGCTAACGGTTTTTTAGGGTCTTATATTTGTCATTCGTTAAAAAAGAAAGATGTCATAATTCATGCCTATATTTATCCGGGTACCAGCACTAAAATTATCGGCAGAGAGGTTTTGGAATCTGGTGGCGAGATAATAAGCATTGATATAACAAAGCCAGAAACTCTCTTCGGCAAATTTGACTCTATAGAATATCTATTTCATATCGCTGGGACCGTAGCAGAATGGGCGCATCCGATTTACAAAATTTTTGATATAAATTTCCGCGGCGCAAGAAATGTCCATTCCGAAGCGAAAAAGGCTGGTGTAAAGCGAACAGTCCATACTTCAACTATGGCGGCTGGGGGCTCCTGTCCCGTGCCCTATCCCGCAGTAACCTCAGAAAATGCTCCTTGGGATATGCAAGCGACTGGCCCATATAGCGTAAGTAAGCATTTAGGTGATTTAATTGCAAAAAAATTCAATAATCCGGGGATTTATGAAACAATTAGAATTCGACCACATCAAATATTGGGTTGGGGAGATACGGGCCCCAGTGCTCCAGGGCAGCTTGTATTGCAAGCCATTACTAGGGGGTTCCCGGCATATATCGATCAAGTTACACAAATTATCCATGTTCAGGATGTAGCAGAGGCACATATTGTGGCAATGGAGCGCGGGAGAGCTGGTGCAGTATATAATATTGCCAGTAGAAAGCCAATACCGGTCTATATCTTCTTGCGCTATGTATGCAATGTCGCGCAAGTTAAACCGCCTCTCCCTATCGCAATTCCTAAATGGATTTTAAGAATTGCCGCGGCATTTTCGGAAACTATATCCGATAAAATTACCCATAAACCACCCCTGCTGACACGAGGAAACGCACAAATGCTCTATAAAAACACGGGAACGTCCATTAAGCTGGCGCAGGATGAATTGGGATTTAATCCAAGACCTTGGCAAGAGGCTGTGAAAGACGCCATTCGCTGGTTTCGGGAGGGATATAACCCAGTTAAGCGAACATATGACCGATGAATAATAGCAAAGAATTAAATTAAATGATTTTTTCTAGGCTATCAATAATTTCAGGAAGGGGAAACAATTTAATTTTCTCATCTTTTATCCGGTCAATGAATGAACGTATTAGCTTTCCTATTATTTCTTTTGTAGGCTCAAAATTCAGGAGATTATATAATTTAATAATTTGATTGAAATCGAGGATAAGTAATGTCCATAGGTTTCCAAAATTAGTTTCAAGAAGTTCCTTAGCCAACTCTGCTATATTTGAGGACTTAACGGATTGTAATTTAAATAAGTCCGATAATTGACGACCATTCAGGTTAAGATCCAATGGGATGGTTTCAATGGATTGTATATTGCCCCCTGAATGAATTTTAATTAGAAGCGCAGTGATAATTGCTTGTCGTCTTTTATCCAAAATAATGATTGCCAATTGTTCATCTATCTTTTGGAATGGAATCCGAATCGTGTTATATAGTAAATCGACCATTTGTTTGGCACTACTTTCAAAGAAACTACTCAATAATGTATTATAAAGTGAATCAAGTTGACTTTGGTGAATTTTCAAAGAGATTATATTTTCTTGGGAATTATGCATAGGCTTTTACCTACTAATTGATACTGATGCAAAATTCGCGATAGAATTAATAAATTTAAAAAGGATCATTAAGATTCTATATTAAGAAATTTGGTTCAATATTAGAAATAAAATTTTTGCTAATAATTGAGATAATGAAATTTCATTGAAATTTAGTTATTATAAATAGGAGAATTTGTTATGGTTATTAAAGAAGTAATGGAAGATGAATTGACTGAGTTAATTGAAAATACGCCACTAGTTTTAGTTGATTATTCAGCTGTCTGGTGTGGTCCATGCCATATTCAACATGAAATTTTAGAGAAAATTGAACCTATCGTTGAAGGTAAAGTTGTTATTGTTTCTATAGATATTGATAAGAATGAAAAGTTAGCAGGGAAATTAAAAATTCATGCGGTTCCTACACTTCAGTTCTTTAAAGATGGTAAAAAAGTTGTATTCAAAACCGATGAGGCTGATCATGATCGTTTTGTAGGCGTTCAAGCCCCAGAAACTTTGGAACTTATAATTAATAAGCTCTCGGAGGAGCCTTGTGAAACCCCAGAGGAAAAATCCGACGAAACCCTTTGTGAAACCCCAGAGGAAAAATCAGAAGAATCTTCAAAGGAACCCTCCGAAAAACCAGAGGAACCATCCGACTAAAGGGCAAAATTATTTTTTTTCATCCCAACTCTGCTTCTTTAACCTTGTTTTTATCTTACTAAGTGCTAGGTTTTTCATCAGGTTCATAAAAGGGAGAATGATGAAGCAACCAGCGTAAAGAGGGTACAATTACCTTTAAAGGACCAAGGGAATGTTCATAGAAATCTAAATCAGAATCATTAAATCCTCCAAAAATAAGCATGAATAATGTAAAGAACCCGAATAAGATGATACCCCGCACAATCAACCCAATAATTGGTTGGATATTTGTCAGGATTGTTAGCTCTAACAAAATATAGCATAATAATGTTAAAATAATGCTAATGGTACCTTTGCTCAAAATATTTCGGTAAGTTTTTGGGGGATTTTTTGTATATTTTACCATATAATGAAATATAAGTGGGAAAATGCCGAAGGAGGTGATCAATAGGCTGATAGGACCTGCATATAGTGTTGAATCAGCTCCATAAGAGGATTTTAGAATAATAATCATAAAAGGAATTAGCCCTATTTGAATAGATGTCAGAATTGCGATGATATAGGCAGCTTTACGCCCCTCTCCTAGACCCATCAATAGTGTACAGACCAAAAATTCAATGCCCAAAATCGCCACAGCGATTGAGAGGAGAATAAATGGGATTTGACCGACAAGATAAGCGGGTCCATGGAAAAGAAAGAGTATCTGGTTCGATAGCCCTATGTAGATTATGAGAAAAAAGGCAGTGATATTGAATCCGGTATGAAGTGTATTTTTCATGTATTCATCAATTAATTTGTAATTTTGCATTGCTTTTGCTTCAGCTACTGCAGGAATTTGAGGCCACCCAAAATTAGATATGGCTAAAGCAATACCCGCATATCCAATAATTAATCCATTGATACCTACAATAGAATTAGCAAAACCGAATAATCCTGAATACCAAAGATTCTGGATCCAAAGAATTGCGCCTGAAAAGACTATATTTGGAACAATACAATATAATCCATATTTGAAAACTTGAATAATTTCATGGCGTGGAGCACTTTTAAAAACGGCATAAGGCGAATAGGTAAGTAATTTTTTCCCGTAATATAATAAGAAAATAATTTGAATAAAAGCCCCAAAAATCAAAGCTACAGGAAGAAGGATGGCATTCAGAGGTTTTGGGATTAAAAAAAGAATAAAATAGCCAATTATGCTGTTAGCAAGTCCGGCAATAAAATTAAATTTTCCTATATAGTCAAATCGGTGAATTGAAGCATAATTCCCAACGAAATTATCTCGAAAAAAACTTAATAGAAATACAAAAGCCATACTACCAAAAATAATTCCGTAGGCGAAATTAGTCGGAAATAGACAAATGGAAACGCCCAAAAAGATTGTGAATACGATAACTCCAATGATATTAAAGATAACAAACCCTGCTCTCGCGTAAATTAATGCTTTCTCTTTCGATTGGACTAACGATTCAGAGAGATATTTCGAAAGCCCTTGATGTAGACCGCCCGAAATACAGGTACTTATGCCAGTGAATGCATTTGCAGTGATTATATAGCCCAAGAGCTCAGGACCAAGGCCAATATCCGTACGACTGGCAATAGTCATAAATAGCCAACCTAATACACCAGTCATTAACCCAAAAAATAAAATATAGGTCCCGCCAGCTATCAATCGTTCTACAGATGGTTTCTCAAAAACGCTGGATGGTTTCTCAACAACACGGGTCATTTTGCATATCTCATTTTTGCCATATTATTTAAATTTGAGGTTTAATTTCCTTATTTCAACTAATCTTATATCCTAAAAGATTTACTGAAAATTCTTATTGGACAAATTGTTATTTATTCTTAGAATGAGTAAGAAGCTTTGAAACATTATATGTTTTTGATGATGTGAAGGCAAGTCAAATGGAGAAAGCCCGAATCGAGCTTGAGAAATTCATTAATGTAAAGGGAAAAATAAAATTTTTTGGGGAGAAAAAGCCCTTAACGGCCGTTTATACCGATAAAATTATGGAAATATTAAAGCTCATGGTCAAAAAGGATAAAAGAGTGGTAATACTCACCGATAAACATAAATTTATTATAAAGGGGATAGTTGTCTGTAGCGACATCTGCAATTGTCTGGGAGGAGGCGAAAAATGTGAAATTATTCCAACCCCCATGGAGTTCTACGAAAATTCAGCCAAAGTAGGGATCTATGAAAAACTATTCGAGCGCCCTGTTTCTTCTATCATGACTACCTCAGTTGTAAAAGTTCACGATGATGTTCCGCTTTTTATTGGCGTTCAACTTATGATTGAACGTAAGGTGGGCACGCTGCCAATAATTGACAAGCATGGAGATTTAACTGGTGTTATTTCCGAGCGCAACATCGCGTTCTTGTTGGCAAACACAAATGCAACAATTAAAGTACGAGATATCATGACTTCCAATGTAATAACCTGCCCTCCAGACTGTACCATAATTCAAGCGCTTCAATTGGTCTGTAGCCGAAAATTCCGTCGTTTACCCATCGTCCAAGATGAAGAATTAGTTGGCTATTTGACGGTAAAGGATCTTTTAAGGTATTTCACATTGGATCACGTCATTAATTTATTCAAAACCGGTGATATTGAAACTGCCTTTAATGAACAAATCTCAACCATTATGAATAGCCCTGTAATCACAATTCATCCCGATGACCCTGTCACTAAATGCTCACAAATTCTAAAAAAACATAATATCGGAGCATTACCCGTTGTTGAAGCGGGGCAATTGGTTGGAATAATTACGGAACACGATTTCGTAAAGGCAATGGAAATTCCCCAAATGAAATATGAAGAACCGTTCTGCTAAGTAGATAAAAGTAGTAGAGGGCGTTTCTGCCGCGATAATTCACCCTTCTTTCAAGTGCAAGTTGAATTTGCGCATTCTAAAGGGAGAAGGGGTTTCGCAAAATAGATTTGCCCTTCGCCTTTTTAGCTGGATCCTTTGCCCTCATCTGCAAATTTGAAGCCTGTAGCGCTTTATATATCAACCCATTTTACTCATACTCCCAAAAAATAAAAGGATTTTTAAACCACATTTTTATAGTTTGAATGGAAACACCAAGGTATTTAGCGGTCTGTTCAATTCGATAATATTGATCTTGCCTCGTCAAGCGATTATCTAAATTTATCTAAATGTATTTAAACTACCCTAATTTTCAATTCAGTAGTAGAACCCTTACAAAAAAGCAAGGCGAATTAATGACCCAGCCAGAGCAGCGGAAGTGCAATGCTCATCATAAAAACGCCGAATAGAATTTGTAGATTCCTTCCTTTTAATCGTGTTTGAATTAAACTGCCTATTTGTGCTCCTATAACTGCACCAAGTGCTATAATTAACCCCAGATATACGAGAGGCATATCAATATATTGAAAATTAAAACGACCTGTTATATAATTCTGGAGCGATGAGAAGGAGGCTGTAAAAATCATGACAAATAAGGAAGTCGAAGTCGCAACATGCATTGATTCTAAGAAAAATAGGGTGAAAATAGGAACTGAAATTATACCTCCACCGATCCCCAAGAAGTTTGCGGTAAATCCTGATAGAAATCCCCAGAGAATCACCCAATAATAGGATCTTCGCTGCTTAACTTGGGGCAACTGGGGTGGATCTTCTTCTCTTTTTATAAATAAAAGGCGAATGACTGCATAGACAACCAGCCCACTAAAAACTATCTTAAAGATCAAGTTACTTATGAGAGTTAGTAAATAAGCACCAAAAAGTGCACCGACGATGGTAAAAGGCACGTAAATCAGTCCCAATCGATAATTAATCGTTCGTTTGCGCACATATTGGATGGTCGCAGAAACTGCGGTAAAAATTATTACAAAGAGACTCAGGGCGACTGCGTAATTTTTAGTGATACCCATAAACACGAAAATTGGGACCATCATAAAACCGCCACCGACACCTATTAATGCACCTAATATAGCGGCTGAAAATCCTATTGCTAAAAAAAGGAGTATTACGAAGAATTCCATTCAAGATCATCAGAAAAAAGAAAAAAAATTGAGTTTGTTTAAAATTTTATTATTCACCAAAAGCTTTCCAAATTGGTTTTTCGCTGAGAATACTGACCATAACAAACATGAAGATTATAAGCGCATCTTGGAAAACATATGGTCCGATGATTCCGACAGCCAAACATATGATAAGCCAGATATGAGTCATCTTACTGAGATCTTTATCTGCAACTTTTTTCTGAACAAATATTAGGTACAATATGGCAGCAACTACGGGGAATATAAGAATCCATATGGTAAAACCCAACAAAAACCAAAAAGGCGCTGTATAGACAATCCATGCTACGACACCGAGTCCAATTGTTATCCACGGGACGAGGGGGTTTAAGACTTTTGCTACGTCATACCAGCCTTCCCAAATTGCTTTTTCTTCACTCATATTTTCACCTTAGTTCAATTGAGAAATTTAAGTTAATTTCTCATTAAAAAATATTTAAAGATTTGTATATGGAGAAATATTATTTTTCAGCCATAAAAATAGAAGATATATTTCACAAGTTGGTAGATATTAACGAGCAGAAACTTAGATAAAGCGATTTCTACATGTTTTTTGATGTTTCAATGATGGTTTGTTATAAATAGCGGAAGTTCAGTCGTGTTAAAGGCGTTATTCCAAATACAGATGACCAAAGTACTAAAATGGTCAGTGTGATAATTAATTACTGCATTCTAACCGCCGATTCAGTTGCCAAGATAGAGACCATGCCCCAAAAAAATCGCATCGGCTCTATGGTTATCGACCATAATACGAAGATCATCAATTACTTTTTCAGGACTTCTTAGAAGAACCTTTTTGCGCTTGTTTATTATTAATTGGACCCGACTGCCGCCCTCACAGTAAGGGGTTAATTAAAGGGACAACCGCGACCAATGAAGAGATTAAATGGTATTCGCATTAATTTCTTATTCTGATTTTGAAGAAAAGGCTTTCCAAAAAGGCACATCACTGAGAATGGCGTAGAAGAGAAACACTAGTGGAATAAAAATTTCAGGTGCGCCAAGTACTGTACAAATAATAAGCCAAATATGGGTCTTCTTAGTCTGATCTTTGTTTGCTACGGGTTTATAAACGAAGATAAAGTATAGTATCCCTGCCGCAACACCTGTTATTAAGTAATATAAGCCAAGAAAATAATCAAATACCAAAACCTTGGGATTGTACCCTGTCCAATGAATTCCAGCCAAGATCCACCATAAAACTCCAAGTCCGATAGTAGCCCACGCTGCGAATTTGTTGAACAATTCAGCCCATTTGTACCAGTCATTCATTATAGGTTCGCTCATGATTTTCACCTTATTTCAATCTAATTAGATTTATTTGTGATTCTCGTAAAAATATTTAAAGATTTGTATAATAGCAGAATATTATATTCCTACAATAAAAATATAAGAGATTTGGTGAATTAAGAGAGGCTTCATAATTAGAAGTTTGAAAAAAGCTAAATATAAATGTCATTTAGGTTTTTAATGGGAGCTTGAAATAAACATTGGAATCTCAGTTAAATTAAAGGCATTATTCCAAATACGGAGAGCAAGAGCGCTGGAATGTGCTGTTCGATAGTTGGTTACCGCATTCCACCCCCCTAACCCGAATTTAGTGCGTTTAAACATCTCTACATTTTGCCTAAAGGTTTTAAAGAGCAAATTGATATTAAAACGATTAGGATTTTCAAAGGCGGGTGAAGCGGGAGAAATATGGACTAAATCATTCATGATAGTGATGTAATTAGGTCTTGTGCTTCCATTTTGTATAGCCAACTTTAGGGTAAAGAGGTAATCGGTGAGTAAATCTTTAAAATTCTGAAAGGGGAATCCAATGGTAAACCAGAGCCGTAGAATAATTTGGAAGAGATTGGCATTATGAACCAATTTTTGAATTTGATGAGGCGGAAAATTAAAGGTGGGATCACAAAGAGCTCTAACCTTAGATTGAGCACTAGTAGAAAGTGTTTGTGGGCAAATTGAAAGTGACGAATTTTTGTGCCTAAAGGTTTTAGAAAATGAATACCATAATTCCTTAGGAAATGGAAGGCGCCATATTTCTAAATCAGCGCCTAAATCAAATTTCTCCTTTCTAATTAGTGTAAAAAGCGTTTCCCAATACCTGAAACTAATTGGATAAATCCCGTGTCCAAAAAAAACTGCATCCGCCTTATAGGTGTCAATTACATTGTGAAGGTCCTCAATTACTTTCTCTGGAGTTCTGAATAGAGTTTTTTCACGTTTAGTTAATAGCAATTGAGCAGTGCGACCGCCACCACAATAAGGGCAATTAAAGGGACAACCTCGACCAATCGAAAGATTAAAAGGCATTTTCATGATTGCTTGGCTTTGTTCAATATACTTTTTCCCATTTTGTATCAGAGAAATATTCGTAAAATCAAGGTCATCCAATGTTTTAGCCAAATAAGTGAGTGGATTATTCTTAATATGATTTGTTGGATCTCGATAACTCAGATTTGGCACTGAATCCAAACTTTGTCCTCGGAGAGTGGATTGACAATATCGCAAAAAAGGAATTTCACCTTCACCCCGAACAATGCCATCGATTGCAGGAAAATATTGTAATATTTCGTTACGATAGTAGGTAGCAGTATAGCCACCTAGCACAATAGGTGCATTTGGATTTCGCCTCTTTATAATTTTCGCAATTTCCATCGCGCCGTGCGAATGCATAATCCAATGTAAATCGATGCCACATATTTTAAAATCAATATGCTTTAGGACATTTTCTAAATCGAATTTTCGATCCAATGCTTGTTCCAAGGGGTAATTGATGATTTTAGTAGAAATCCCTTCTCGGTCTAAGAGATCGGCAATCGCTAACAATCCCATAGGCATAAACATAAATAAACTGCGAGGGTATTGTCGTTTCTTATTTAGGGTACGCGTTGGATGAATCAGGATTACGTCATAGGATTTCACAAGAATTACCTAATCTTTTAGATAAGGATAAAACCAATTGATAATTAAATCGTTAATATAAATTTTTCTGAGATTTTTAAAATAACGGAATCAAATTGATTATAAAATTTTGTGATTTTTAGGAAAATAAAAAATAAAACTTCGGAAAAAGAGATAATAATTAAAAAAGCTTTCATATAGGAGATGGCTATGGCTTTTTCAGATGAAAATGCGAAAAATGCGCATGAAATTGCAGCAGAACTCGCCTTCCCCCGTCTGGTTGGCTCTGAAGGTGAGGGCAAAGCCCAAAAAATTATTTCGGAAAAATTAGAATCTATCGGGAATCCTTATACCATAGAAGAGTTCAAATGTTCAAAATTTCCCATAAATATAGCCTTTAGATTTGTTCCACCCCTTGGCGCGGTTATGCTCTTAGGGGCATGGCTGTGTTCTGAACCGCTGTTGGGGTTAAATAAGCCCTTATTAGGCATAATCTTTTCTATATTTGGCTTAGTCTGGTTTGCTCTTTCTAGCACCATTATTGATCAGAGTTTTGGACGAATTCCTCCAATTGGTCATATTTTTACCACAAAGAATTTTATTTCAGAAATAACACCATCAGCCCCCAAAAGGCATTTAATTTACGTCGCCCATTATGATTCCAAAAGTCAATTTTATCCAGGTCTCGTCCGAGTGATTCTCTTTATTGCAGGACTAATTGCAGGTCTTTTATATGCAGTTCAGATACTTGGGAGGTCAATTATCGTCTTAATAGGAAATTCTCCAGTAGGATTTTGGGACCCCGGTATTTCCTCTTTCTTAATTCCTTTTTGCCTAAACTTTTTATTGATTTTGAATTCGGTTGGAAATCGTTCACCAGGCGCGCTTGATAACGCTACTAGCGTAGCAACTATCTTGGAATTGTCAAGGATTTTTAAAATAGTCCCGTTACAAAATGTGAAACTCTCCTTCGTGATTACAGCAGCAGAGGAATTAGGACTTTATGGCGCTAACGATTTTGTGAAAAGACGCCGAAGTCAATTAGATCCTAAGACAACATATTTCTTGAATTATGATGGTATTGGAGGAAAAGGCAAAATAATTTTGTTAACTTCATATGGAATTCCTCCAAAAGGAACATCATCAATGTTAAACAAGCTCATCGATGAAGTTATAGGGGAATATTCACTAAAAAATGCTTTTAGAAAAGTTTACTTGCCTATTGGAGCAGCAACTGATCATATTCCCATCCAAAAGGCAGGATATGAAGTAACAATGCTTGGCTCCTTTATCTCTCAATTCCATACTTCCAAAGATAATGCTGAGCAAATTGATCATAAATCCTTAAAAATAGCAGGAATAATAGGATTAGAAGTAGCAAAGAAATTAGATCAAATTTTATAGAGCTGATTTTTTATGAGTATTAAAACGAAAATTATTGCGACCATTGGACCAGCAAGCAACTCCGAAGATGTGCTTACTGAATTGATTCAAAACGGAATATCTTTAGCACGATTGAATTTTTCTTTTGGTACCCCTCGAGAACATTTGAATACAATGGGGAAAATCCGGAAAATTTCAGAGGAATTGCAGATCCCTGTGGCAATTATTCAAGATTTACAGGGACCTAAATTGAGGGTGCAAAAAATACAGGGGGAAGCAATCGATCTTCAAGCCGGTGATTTAATTACAATTGTTGAAACTCCGGACGTCGATCAAAATATGATTTCAATTTCATATCCTGATTTATCAAAATTTGTTGCCAAGGATATGCATCTTCTATTGGACGATGGATTAATTGAATTAAAGATTGAGGAAATTGAAGACGATCAAATCCATTGTAAGGTACTTCATGGAGGCCATTTAGTTGAAGGAAAAGGACTTAATATTCCAAGTCCAGGTTTAAAAATACCCGCTATAACGGATAAGGATAAAGAAGATTTAGGGTTTGGATTAAAAAATGATGTGGATTTTGTGGCACTTTCCTTTGTAAAGAGTAAAAATGATTTGCTTGAACTTAAAAATTTAATGAAGAAATCCAAAAAAGAGGTTCAGATGATTGCTAAAATCGAAAAGCCAGAAGCCATCGATAATATTACAGATATTTTGCAGATAGCAAGCGCTATTATGGTTGCTAGGGGGGATCTTGCCATTGAAATGCCTTTAGAACGCGTACCTTCGCTCCAAAGGAAATTAGTCGAATTATGTCATATTTATTCAAAACCCGTAATAATTGCGACTCAAATGCTTTATACTATGGAAAATAATCCGCGTCCTTCTCGTGCAGAGGTTTCAGATGTGGCAAACGCGATTTTTGATGGAACAGATGTGGTTATGCTATCTGGTGAAACTGCAATTGGAAAGTATCCTACTGAATCTGTTAAGACCATGGTTAAAATTATCGACGAAGCTGAAAAAATGACTCCAAGATCCCCTCATATAAGTGATTTGAAACTTGAAACTATTTATCAAATTCCAAGTAATGTAGGGAATGCTACAGTATTATTGGCAGATCAACTTCAAGCTAAAGCGATATTTACCTTCACTGCGAGCGGATTTACTGCACTAGCCATTTCAAAACAACGACCTAAAACCCCTATTATCGCCTTAACTCCGCACAAAGAAGTTCAACGGCGTTGTTGTTTGTATTGGGGCGTCAAATCGATTGTGGTAGATTACATCAGTTCTACCGATGAAATGTTTGAAATTTCGGAAAAATTGGCGCTTGAAGAAAAATTGGCAAAAAAAGGTGAGGTAATTCTCATTACAGCAGGAATTCCCTTTGGACAGAGAATGAGCACCAATTTAATAAAAGTGCATACCATTGGGGATTAAAGCATTTTTTAATGATTTAATCATTAAAAATGAGGAAAAATTGGGAAGAGGGATGTGGATGAAGGGAAGAGGGAAGATGGGAAGAGGGAAGATGATTTGGAGGAAGAGGGGGAGTTAGCTGATTACTATCTAGTAGATCATCATGATGATGATTTCTCTATTTTATTTTAAATAAATTTTTTATTCCCTTTTGAATGTCGTTTTGACATTAAAATCCAGTAGATTTTTATAGCCTTGGCTATAAGTATACTGTATGGCAGTTGTAAAAATTACAAAAAAGGAGAAGCTGGATACGCTTCTTGCGAGAATAACACTTCGTTTGGGCAGAAGACCTGCTCAACAAGAAGTACTTGATTTATGTGTGGAATTAGGAGAAGAACATTTCGAAGATTTGCTCAATAAATTGAATCCAGGACCCGTATTGGATGATGCAAAAATATCTAAAATTATATCAATGAGCAAGAACCTAGTAGATGTGCCTTGGGAGCCTATAACAAAAGAAAATACTTCAAATGATGAGGATTTTGAAATCTATACTCATTAGACGGTGGAATTCGTGGCAATTTTGTTAGATACAGGGTTTTATTTAGGCCTTACGCATCCTAAAGACGAGTATCATGAGCAAAGCATTAATTTCCTAAAAGTTTTAAAGACGGGTAAATATGGACAAGTATTCACTTCAAATTTTATCATGGCGGAAAGTGCGACTATCGTCGCATTACGTACGAAGAATAATCTTCTGGCTATTCAAACAATACAAGAATTATTCTTGGGTGCAGGGCAAATTGCTATCATTTTAAGATTGAATGAAGATATTGAATGCGAAATCTGGCTATTATTTCAAAAAATTAATACGCCCCAATCTAAAAAAGTGGTTAGTTTTGTAGATTGCTCGAATATCGTGCTATGTCGTTATTACTCCATTGAGCATATTCTTTCCTATGATCCTCATTTTGATGGATTTTTGAGTCGGATTTGTTAAATTTTTTGTAAAAACTTTTAATATTCGCATTGCTGAACAAAGACAGAAATCAAATGGCGCCTTTTATAATTTTTTCATAAATTCACGCCCTTGCGCTATTTCCCTACAGACTTCTCCTTACCTCTTCTTACTTTTCAATAACACCAAATAGTTTTAAAACTGTCCTTCATATGTAAAAATCTAATTCATAAGCATCCCAATTTTATTTTTTTACAGCTTTACTTGGTAGTGTCCATTTTTTCATTTATATTTTTATCTTCCAAAAGGAGTTAATAGGTACAAAAAGCCTGTAATCGAAATAGAGGTTTCCTTTTTATTTTTTAACTTTTAAGGCGGCTTCTTTTGCTAAAAAACCCAATTTGATAGGCATGTTTCTAGATATAATAGATATCCAGATTTTAGAGTTGCTGAGAGAAAATGCCCGGTTGAGGCTAAAGGATATCGCTTTGCACCTGAATTTAACCCCTGCATCCGTGAAATATCGTATCGATCGGTTGATTGAATCTGGGATTATTCATAAATTCACGATCCTAATCGATCAGAAAAAGATAGGATACGATATTTTGGTGTTTTTAATAATTTATGCCGCATCAAAAAATTATATATCTTCTATTGTTCAGTACTTAAAACAATTTCCTGAAATTTCAAAGATTACAGTCTTAATGGGGGATCCAGATATAATTTCAGAAGTAAATGTAACAGACATGAAAAACTTCATAGAATTTCTAAAAAAAATAAGCCAAATTGAGGAAATTCAAACCTTTAAGACCTGGTTTATTACGGATGTTGTTCCTTAGGCACCTTCTATATTTTCGGAAAATAGGCTTTCTAAAAGTGTGGAAGCAATATCCAAGGCCATTTTTGCTAATAGATCCATATTTGGGGGATTTTTATAATCGAAATTTATTATGCTCCGCTCAATATCTAAGAGAGTCTCAAAATCCCGGATTTGTTCTTCCTTTAATATTTTAGGGATCTGGGATTCTAATTCCTTTGGATTGGAAAGATCGATGGATTCTTTGAGGACATATTGAATACTTTCTTTTACAGTAAGAATAGTAAGAATAATTGCTGATTTTTTAAAATCTTTCTTGAAAAGTGTGTTTGCTTCAAAAAAATCTTCCATGATATGTTCAGGCAAATTTAGATTCAGAAGAGGCTCTTCACGAGGTAAAGTCGTTGTAAAATAATCTTCTAATGAACTCGATATTTGATCGAAAATCAATTGTTGGGTTTTAGCAGCCCATTTTTGGAAGGATTCGCTCTGCATTAGAATAAAATTTACTTTCCCAAAGGATTCCATCTTAATTTGACCCGAATTGGATTTTGTGACGCGTACCATATCCTGGTCCAGATAAAAAACGAGGTTTGTAAATACGGGGGCGATTAAAATGGAATTATTAGGCATTTCTTTCGAAATTTCATCTATAATTGCGGAAGAAACTGCTCCGCAGAAAATAATACGATTTGAATATGGAAATTCCCAAAAGGCTTCAATAGGATCCATTTCAATCACTTCAATATGTTTATCATACTGGCTTCGTTTTAGGTTGTTTCGGGTCACGCTGACAATCTCTGAATCGTTCTCTATGATGCGGATATGACTTGTTTTTGTCACTTCAGAAGTCAAGGCTGCAAAATAACCACTCATGGAACTCAATTGGAGAATTTCATATGATTGGTCGGGTTCTAATTGCAATAGGTGTAGAAAAATTGCATTAATATGTGGGGCAGCCATAGGACGATTATCATGAAATGGAAGCGGACGATCTAAATAACAATCTTGCTGAATCTCTTTAGGCAAGAATTTTTCCATTGGAACTACTCTAAAAGCCTCTTCGATTCTTGCATCAAAAATAAAGTGATTCTCTAAGAAATTTTTAATTAAATCTTCTTTCCTTTTCTCAAATATAGGATTGCTCATCAATGAATGATGGATTCCTTTTTATTTATAATTTTTGAATCTCATTATTTCAAAAGATTCCCCACCCTCAATTAGGAAATTAGGTGTGACCTTAATTTCCTATACCTTTGGTTTGGGCTGAAATTCTATTTTTTTAATTTGGATAGAAATTCGGTTCTGATTGCTATCTAGATTGAGTACTTGGAGTGACGGGAGGTTGCCAAAGAATTCGGGAAGGGTAGCAAGCTGATTACTATCTAGATTGAGAGTTTGGAGCGATCGAAGAGAGCCAAAAGACTCTGGGAGAGTTGAAAGTTGGTTATAACTCAATCCCAGCACTTGAAGTGTTTCCAGCTCAAGGATTGGTGGCGGAAGAGTTGCTAATTGATTGCCCTCTAAATATAATTTTTTTAGTGATTTTAGGTCACCAAAGGACTCTGGAAGCGTTGCTAGCTGATTATTATTCAACCAAAGGCTTTGGAGGGATTCTAAATTGCCAAAGGACTCTGGGAGATCCGTTAATTGATTCCATGATAAATTAAGGCTTTGAAGTCCTTTTAAGCCACCAAAAGACGCCGGGAGCTCCGATATCTGATTATAATTCAGGTTTAATGTTTGGAGTGTTTGGAGAGCGCCAAAGGACTCCGGGAGAGTTGTTAACTGATTATATCCCAAATATAGTTCTTTGATGATTTTTAAGTTGCCAAAGGACTCTGGAAGGGCTACTAACTTACAATCCCTTAAATTAACGGTTTGTAGTGATTTTAAATTCCCAAAGTTCTCTGGGAGAGTGGTTAAAGGATTAGAATTTAAATAAACTTTTTGAAGGGATTTCATATTCCCAAAAGATTCTGGGAGAGTGGTTAATTCGCAAGAGGATATCCCTAACTCAATAATTTCATCGTTCTCAACTTTAATTCCAAAAGTATCCGCTTCAACCTTATCTGCATATGGGATTGATTTGCCAAGTAGTGCTTCCATTTCATCTATTACCTTGGCATCTTCTGGCTTTCTTATATCATCAAAGGGCTCACCGCATTTTGGACAGAAATCCGCTCGTGGCGAACAAATATTTCCACAATAAGGACATTTCATTGCTTAATCCTCCATAAATTTTATAAATATTATGTTTCTTAAGTTTTGCTATTATCGTAATTCTTAAATTTTATTATTATTTATTATTCTCCTTAAGTTCTTTTATTATTGTACTTCTTAAGTTTTATTATTATTCATTATCTTTTTAAATTCTCTTATTATTATACTTACTAAGTTCTAATATTATTCTTTATATCTCTTGAGCTTTATATTACTCATTATATCTCTTAAGTTTTATTATTATTCATTATTTCTTTCATAAAATCGTCGTAAAATATAGAAATTCATTAAACTGGAGTCCTATGTCTTTAATTTGGATTGAAATTCCAATTTTTTAATTTGGATGGAAATTTTATTCTGATTACTTTCTAAACTCAAATTTTGGAGTGATTGGAGTTGTCCAAAGGATTCAGGGAGAATTGCTAGATGATTGCTATCTAAATTGAGGATTTGGAGCGCTTTTAGGTTACCAAAGCTTTTCGGGAAAGCTTTTAACCGATTAAAACTTAAAAATAGAGTTTGGAGTGATTGCAATTGTCCAAAAGACTCCGGAAGCGTTGTTAATTGATTATTGTCAATCCATAATTTTTGAAGTGCCTTCAATTTTCCGAAGGAAGAGGGGAGAGTCGTTAGCTGATTAAAACTTAAAGAAAGGATTTGAAGCGATTGGAGCTGCCCAAAGGATTCCGGGAGCGATGTTAATTGGTTCCAAGATAAATTGAGGTTTTGGAGCGATTGAAGCTGCCCAAAGGACTCTGGGAGTGCCGTTATCTGATTATTATATAAAAATAATTTTTGAAGCGATTGAAGTTGCCCAAAGGACTTCGGAAGTTCCGTTATCTGATTAGCCCTTAAATCTAAGGCTTGAAGCGATTTTAACTTAAGTATTGGCTCGGGAAATGTTGTTAATTCACAGGCAGATAGCCCAAGCTCAGTAATTTCATCATTGTCAACTTTGACTCCAAATGTATCCCATTCAATTTTATCCGTAGATGGGATAGATTTGCCAAGCAGTTCTTCCAATTCCTCTATGATTCGAGTATCTTCTGGCTTACTCATTTTGTCAAAGGGTTCTCCACACTGAGGACAAAAATCAGCGCGAGGGGAACATACATTTCCACAATAAGGACATTTCATTGCTTTATCCTCTAAAACTTGTCTAAAAATTAATTTTTTTCCCTTTTAGAACTTAGAAATATATTTTACTGCTTATATAGGTTAATATCATAAATAACATTTGGTAGATTTAGGTATTAGCATTCCCTTTAATGCAATAGATTAGTATTTAACATACCTTTAATGCAATAGTTAGGTAATTAACATGGCGTTGAAAGATTTAGCTGATAAACTGGTTGCCTTGTGTATGAAACGCGGCATTGTATTTCCCTCAGCAGAGATTTATGGTGGTATCGCGGGATTTTACGATTATGGCCCTGTAGGTGTAATTTTAAAAAATCGTATCCGCGAATTCTGGCGTTCAGAATTCATTGTCAAGAGAGAAAATATATATGAAATTGAATCTTCAATTATATTACCGAAAATCGTATGGGAAGCCTCTGGGCACCTTGCAGGCTTTACTGATGTTTTAATAGAGTGCAAAAGTTGTCAT
>Ga0315310_10000640_pt1 | contig 22401 bp, 42 predicted proteins | sample TDP5_MG_FD_203630 | JGI IMG/M metagenome (GOLD analysis project Ga0315310, IMG submission 203630) | Freshwater sediment microbial communities from Lake Towuti, South Sulawesi, Indonesia - TDP5 | ecosystem: Environmental > Aquatic > Freshwater > Lake > Sediment | place: Indonesia: South Sulawesi...
AGGATGGGGTCCAGTCCGCAACATTGTGAGCTTCACCGGAGGAGACGTGGGATGTTGCGCGGAATTTTACGCTGAGGCAACACGGAAGATCAAGGAGGCCTGCAACAAAACGTGGGTCTTGTTTGAAGTCGTTAGGAGTGGTGATATCTCCCGCAAACTCCCCCTTTTTCTCTTTCTTCTAAATTGGATGCTGAGGTGATAGAGGGAAGTGAACTGGTATGCTTTATAGAGGCGGGCTGGGAGATCGTGAAGGAGCTGGATGATGGACGATATATAATGAAGCGGCCAAACCGACGCTAGTTCCTAGCGCTAGGACTTCGGTACAAGTTTTTCTCGTAACCCTGAAGGATCCTCAGAGGGCTGCCTAAGATGGTCGTGGTAAGCTGCTCCCTTCTAGAACAAAGTTCTCTACCTAGGTAGCCAGGGCTTCCAGATCCAAACGATCAGCGGGACCACAACTATGGTAAGCAGGATAATCAAGCCTACCGCTATGTTTTGGCGCCTCTCCCTTCTCCGATACTCATCCCAGCAGCCCCTATGAAAAGCCACCCGATCCTGAACCCCACCAACCCAGCTGAAGGTCCACCACCGCCAAACCATCCCCATCACCAGCTCCCTCTCATCTTCAATAACCCTACCACAAAAGTAACACCTCTGGTGCCCAACCGTCACAATACTCACAGAGACCATCCCCCCAACAATACCTTCAACCCTGATCCCATATAAACCAAGAAAGAGGGCTCAGCACTTTTTCCCTCTTTAGTGAGGCTCATCTTCGTAGACGGAGACACAGAGACACGGGGACCCCTCCCCCTATAGATTTCAACATAGTTCGCGCCTATTTGGATCCAGATAATGGTGCCAAGCGCCAGCGTCTCCTCCCTTGTCTCAAGGTGAACTCTAAGCTTGGGCGTGGTTATTTTGCGCCTTTTTGACGGGTGCTCTCTTAACATGGTTTTTCATAGGTGTGATGAGGTTCACTTTTAAAGGAAACTTTTTTCGTAGCTGGGAAATGCGACGTACATTACAGAGGCTACAATGTTTACCCGATTACAGCGAGCAATAGCGTTAACCGTGTAAACTAGAAACTTTCAAATTTATAGATTCTTTAAATTTTGAGAAATCTAAAAATCTAATTTTCCTCAATCATCTCATCATCGAACATTCGATAAACTAAAAAGTCATTCTCATCATAGTTAAGAATGAGCAGAATTGCCAACCTACTGGATCAACAAGAAGGTATATTCTGAGCGAGCTGGCATGGTTCCTGGTCAACAGCCTTGGGTTTGGAGTCCGCTTCCCCCACCCTTCCGCAACATGACCTCTCTCCCCACATCGAGAATGAGCTTTCGAGGTTTGGTTAGGAGGATTTTGCTGAGGCATGGACCCGGCCGATACTTGATCTTGAGGGAGCAGTTCCCCGGGGAAAAGCCATCCTACAAGCCGGTTGTCATGTTCGACGTGAGGCAAGACGGTCGCTACCGCCTCATCAAAAGATACACCCAGTTCAAGTCTCATCCCGAAGACCCTCAAGCCTACTGGAAGGAACACAGACGAAGGGTTCTAGTCGTGTTAGATGTGGCTGAAAGAATGAGGCAGAGAAGACGCCAGCTCCTAGAAAGGATAAAGCATGAAGTGGAGAAGCCTAAGCCCTTCAAGTACAAGATCGTGGCGAAACACTGGAAAATGGAGTATTAACTTTTTAAGCTAACCGTTTCGAGCGGGAAAGACCCCGGTTTTTGATGGGCTTCATTAAGTTGTTAAGTTTTTAACTTTTTAAGCTGTTAAGTGTTTTAAGAATATTCCACGGTAATATATACCGTATTTTTCTCGGTTGTTAAGTCACAGCCCTTAAAACGGCGGTTCCGCTTCCGATAATGGATTTTGGATGATTCAATAGATATTAGATAACGAAAATCTTGGGCGAACACGGAAGAGAGCTTTAACCCGTTAAGCAAGCTTTCTCATATTTTGAAGCCCTCGGTTTTTTAACGTTAGCCTTTCCCGGGGAAAAGGGCTCACGGTTTTCTAGGGGGTCATTCTCTCTGAGGAGAGCACTCTTTTAAGCAAGCCTCGATGAGTCCTTGAATCCCTTTCTTGACTTTCGCAGTCTTAGGCTTCGGCACTCCAAACTCCCTTAACCCCAACATACTTTTAAGGACCCGGGTGTAGCTGTCGTCAAATTGTGGAATCCGAATGAACTTGCGGAGATCCCCACGTTCGAACCACATCCTCTTGTGAGGCTCACCGGGAAAAGTCACGTTATGTGAGTAGCTCTTGAGGGTGGTCACGCCCTCCGGCTGAACTGCCCCCAGCCAGACACCTTTAAACCCCCGCTTCTCCGCGTTAGAATGAGAGCGACTGACCACATAGACTCCCCACCCATGTCTCCTACAAACGTTATCTCTCATGAAGGCGTGAAAAGCAATCGGCTCCGTAGGTAGGTCGTGAACAACCAAGACCTTGTAGGGCTTCTTTCCCTCGCGAACCTTGGAGATGATAAAGGTCGGCAACGCACTATCTCTAATCAAACATGATACAAAATGCAATAAAGATTTTTCTGAAAAACGATAGGCAATATTATAGAATATAACATTTTAAACGCTTAAAATCCAAGAACCTTCTTTGTATTTTCCGTTAGAACTCCGGCAACGTCTAACCAGCCTCAAAACAATGTTGAAAAGCCCATCTGACGGTGCCTCATGAACAAGTAGTGTGACAGATTGATGGGGGGAACCTCGAGAACTGAGGAATAATACAAGAGGGGTGATTCATGCTTGGTGGGAAAATCTGGGGGAGAGAATATCTTTACGGCTCAACTTTCCGCACTCAGAACTCACACTCGCACACACACAAACTGAAAATCTTAACCGGAAAATATTTCAAAGGAATAATAGTAACATTGTTCGGAGGTCTCACAAACAGCTTGGACTTCGCGAACGTGGGAAACCCCCTTTTCATTATAATATTGAAAGCCCATCTCTGAAACCTAGCTTCTTTCACGAAAACAACCTTAAAACGGGGAGATTCGAACCATCTGACTTGAGGCTGTTGATGAACAACCCAAACAGTTTATGGGCGTTTTCCAAGGGCGCTTCAGAGGAAGGAAGGGCCAAATATGTTTACGGTGTAGACTGCATCAACCAAGGCAACGTTAGAACGATGGCTTTGAGACCCTACATTCTAACGTGAAAGAGGCTTAGAAACGCCTTGTTTTCTGAAAAGGAAGGTTATTCCGTGAGCTTTCCCCTTAACTCGGGCCATGAGCCTAGGCGGGTCCAGCGGTGTTTCTTGGCGGCTGAATCGTAGGTGACGTGGTAGATGCCGTCGCCCCGCTTCTTATAATGAAGGCTCCCCTTGTCCAGCCCCAACGCTTCCTTCAGCCTCTCGAGCTCCTCCTTGGTTGGTTCTAACGGTTCTAACGCTTTTTCCTGTTCTAACGCCTGACTTTGTTCTAACGTCTCCTCTTGTTCTAACGGCTGTTTCTGTTCTAACGCTTCTCGTTCTAACGTCGGTGACTGGTGTTCTAACGTTTCAAGTCTTGCCTGTTCTAACGTGTGAGCGCCAAGGGCTTCCACATCCTCAAGCTCCGCGAGAGAGACTTGGGGGCTCGGCTCTAATGGAGCTTCTATATTGCCTCCAATCCCGGGACCCCGAGGTTCAGAGCGTTGAGAAGACTCTGCATGGCTAGTGGTGACGCGTGTCACCACTCCACGTGGAGTCGGGGAGGGTTCCAAATCTAAGGGAGGATACCAGCTCTCCTTTGAGCCTTCGAGTCGGCATAAGAGGAGATACGAAAGGAAAAGGAGACCAACGTTGATGTACCACACGGTTTGGAGAACTGGGTCATTTAAGACGTCGAGAACCCCCACAACACCCAACATTAGCATGCCAGACACGATGACCATACTGAACAAAAAAAGCAGCACGAGAAGGTTTTCCTTAAGATCGTCGACCATTATTTTGGTCCCCGCTTCCTGTGGAAAAATCTCCTCTTCTCGAAACCTTTCCCTTCGAGATATCGGTCCAACCTCAATTCCATCTCTTCCATGTCCTTGTAGTTGGAGTCGAGCCATAAGACCTTGGTAAGTTCTCGGCTGATGACTCTCCTCTGCTCGTCTGGAGGCAAGCCACTATAAACGATGATGGTCCCGTCCCATTCTCCGTTTTCGTCAGTCCCATACAAGCCTCCTCCTTGAAAACTAAGCTGGGAGTCGTCAGAGTAGATGACGCGAACCTTTCTCCCAGCAACTTTAATAACCTTGTCTGCCATCTGCTAGCCCATCCTTTTAGGACCCCGTCTTTTACGGAACCTTGTGCGCCCCGGGAAATACTTTCGCTCAACTCTCTCATTATAATAGAGTTCTTGTGATAGCACACTCTTGACGGCTCTTTCCTGCTGTTCTCGAGAAAGCCCGTTATAAACGACGAGGGTATCCTCATTCAAAAAGTAGGCTCCTTGCAGTCTCGCCTGAACGTCACTTGAGGGAACAATCCGAATTTTCCGACCTCCAACTCTGATATATTTCATCACGCTGGATCACCCGTGTTTGTGGAAGCGGCCTCCCCTCCGATCTCGCCTAGGGTCACTTTGCCAATAAGGTTGTCGGCTCCAAGGCAAGTGAGGAATACTCTTACTCTCACCAAAGTCCCGAGACGATCTCCTTTCAACAGTTACAAAATCCGGTGAAACATAACCCAAAAACACGAGGTGAAATCCGCGTCTCTCATCTTCCGCTTGTGGCCTCACGATTTTGACCCTCGCTCCTTGGGGATAGCCCTTAGCCTTTAAGATGCCGTAAATCCAGGTGTGAAAGCTGTCTTCATCGCTTGGCAGTCGTCCGCGGTATTTTTCTTTGACCGGCCAGGTGTAGGGGTGGCCGTACATGCGCCCAGCTTTTTCGGAATATTCTTGCACGCTGATTATGTATGTGGTCACTGTTTAGGTCCTCTTGTTAAGTTTTGGGGGCGGCTTGCTTGGATTCAAGCGAGAGGTCGATGACGGGAGGTTGAAAGACGCCTCGCCCCTCCTCTGGACTTTGCTATCTCAACCAGAGCGCTCTCCCCACTCGACTATTTTGGTCCTCTTTCAAGCTTTGGGGACGCCTGGAGAGGGCAAAACGAGAATGGTTGTAAGGAGAGTTACGACCAGCTCTCTCCAAGCCCCCCCAAGACGTTTTCCCCACTTAGTTGGACTCCTCAGCTTCTTGAAGGTCCTTTGGCAATGTCACGCGGAGCTCCAAATTATAGGTTGACACCGTTTCCCACTCTTTGATCTCGGCGTAGTCGCTCCAGTACCTCGCGAACTCGTGGAGGCTTTTCGTGAGTTCTCGCCAGTAGACCTTGCCCTGTTGAACCCTCCGGATCTTGCTGGTTGGGCGTTGAGCAAGCTTCTTCGCGAGGTTCGCCCTTGACAGTCCCTTACGCTTGATGAGTTCCACGGTTTCCTTAAGCTGGTCTGCGGGTAGGTTAGCCCGGGCTAAGTCAAGGGCCTTTCCAACCGTTAGGTCGACTGAGCTGTGCGAGCCGTGACTAATCATTTTGATGTACTCTTGGGGAAGGCCCTTCGCTATGGTGAGGTAGTTTTGAACGGTTCCGTGCGAAAGCCCAGTCTTAATGGCGATTTCCTCGTAACTGAGACCAAAGCGGTCCCGAAGGGTCTCAACCAGCTTGATTTCCTCGTGAACCTTTAAGTCGTTTCTTTGAACATTCTCCACGATCTGCATTTGAAGGATTTGCTCCTCGCTAACCCCGTCGAGGACGATGCAAGGGACTTGATCGAGACCGGCAAGCTGGCAACCTCTCAGCCTACGCTCTCCAACGATCACTTCAAACCCGTATCCCTTATCCTTATTTTTGACGAGGATGGGTTCGAGCAATCCGTGTCGTCTAATGGTTTCAGCTAGGGCGTCGATGTTTTCAAAAGTTTCGCGAGAAGGCTTCGCTGAAGACTCTATTAGGTCGGCTGGTATTAGTTTATATTGCCTCTCGCTAGACATTTCCTTATTTGCACCTCCTTCACGATTTTTAATTCTTAACCGATTAGGAAGATAGTTAAGGGGGAATCCCGTGGTGGATGGAGAAGCCGAGCTAGGCTTGGGGTCGACGATGGAAACTGACTTAGGCTTCGACTTGCTTAATCGGATCAAAAAGACAAGTTCCCCATTGTAACTGTTCGAGAAAACTCTGTGGCCCTCACCCTCCAATGTCGGTTCCCAATCACTTTGAAACTCACGCGAAGGAACGACAATAACATCCCCGTAGGGTTCAACTTTTTCAACAGAAAACTTCTCTTTCAACTCTTCAATCAAAACCATTTCACCACCCCCTTTCATAGTTTATTTTGATGTGAGAAGCTCCAAGGCTTTCAAAATAGTCCGATAGAAACTTTTCGATTTCTTCCTTAGTTCGTAAGGGTCCAACCTTCAAGGCCTTGAGAACGACATATCCACCTAAACCTGGATTGAAAATCGGCTCCAAAGCGTCGCTTTTAACCTTGTGGTTTCTAAGGATGGGGATGCGGGCTCTCTCTAAGCCGTTATGATGATTGCAGAAATATGTCACCATCGCGTAAGGCATGTTTATGACCCCCTCCTCTCCCGCCTTTTCTTGATGATGTACCGAGAACGCTTACTTTTCGTGGGTCCAGTTAACTCAGGGAAGTCGGAGGGCGAAGAGATATCCACGATCACATCCTTCAACTTGGTTAAGTCACGATTCTCCGGCTCGGGGACCTGTTTCAAAACCCAAGGGCTTTTACATCTTTCGCCGAGCAGAAATTTCACAGCCACGAAAACCCTCTTATCCTTGACAACATCTGGGACACCCCAAATCCATTGAAAACACTTCACGATCTGTCCAGGTATGCGTTTCCCTTTCTTCTCCACCCACGCCATGATTCTCACAGGTTTACGCTTGTATTCCCAAGCTTTCACCTCGAAGGCGAAGGCTTGCGGAGGGTTATTATGAAAAGCGTACACGTCTGGGATAGGTTCTTGCCCTGCTCCACTCACAGCGTTCCTTAAGGAGAAATATCCAAGCTTCCGAAGGAGTTGAACAAGTTGCCTCTCGCTCGCGTAACCTTTAGCCTTTGATAAAGCGTTCGTACACCTCTGACACATGGGACCCTTCCAACGCCAGCCTCTCCTAAGCTTCCACCGCATTTGTGGAGGGATAACTCTACCACATCTCGCACAGACCCTTTCTTTCTGGGTTTGAGTGCTCAATTTCTTAGCCGACTCCAAAGAATTTGAGGACGGCCTCCACCGCTTCTTTCAAGAACCGAATTATCCCATCTATGATGGCTGTCAAATCCACATCATTCACCTCCGTCTTCTCGGTTTCCGAAAGCTGTCACTATGACCATGTCGTACCGGGCTCGACCCTGACTCTTTTTGGCTTGGTGACATCACAGCCTTGCTCTATAAATTTGGCTCTCTCTTGATTCGCCTCTTCTCTTGATCGATATGTCATCTCAAAAGCGGGTGAGTCAGGTGGGTCAACTCTGATAATCCATCCATATTCTGGTTCCGGTTTCTTCATTTGCCTTGGTCTTCCCATGCTTGGTATCACCTCCTACTACACATTTTTCGTCTCTTTTTTCGATTGCGAGATTTTTTCATCTCGTTTTTATGACGCTTCAACCCGCGAACGATCTTGCGTCGGTTCATGCCATGCGTTGTCACTGCTTTACTCACTTCCTCTCGCTGTGAAGCCGTAAAGGGCTGAGAGATCCCTTTCCACAACGCCTTCTCCACTCTCTGATCCCTCTCCTTTTTGTGCGTTATCATTGCCACGGTTAGTCCTCACCTCGTCCTAGACCGAAGGCTACGACTATGGCTATGATTCCGGCAACAACATCGTCAAACTCGACGGCAGGCATGAAATCTAAGGGGCTAAGCATGTAGACGATCAAGATCACTAGGATGATTCCGAGACCAACTTTCTTAGCTTCCATCTTTCATCCCTCACGTCTGAACATTCACATTCCCCGAAATCTCTGCACTCAGCACATACCAAGACCCCTCAACGATTTTCATATTCAAAGTCGCTATGGTTACAGTTCCGTATTTCCACTTACTCCACTCGCCTGAAATGTCCTGGTAGCGGAAGAAGTAGCCGGCCTTGAACCGTATGGTGTAGGCGTCGTTGTCCCACATGCGGGCGAACTCGCCCACTCCGATGCTGAAGTCTCCGAGATGCACCGACAAGCCGTTCCAATTGCTTCTCTTGAGCCGAGTGTAGAAGTCGTAGCCCTTCATGTCCCAGCTCACGACGAGGGGGCGATCTCCATCTTTAACGGTTGCCGAGGAAAGCCTAGCTCCCAATGTGTCAGCTAACCCTCCAACTATGGGGATGCCACTCAAAGCGTCGGTGACGGTTTTGGGGTCAGCTACGTACGTGGATAGGTCAACCCAGATGGAGCTCGTTGACTCTCGGTAGAAGGGGTCCACGAAGCTTTTAATCTGAAACCAAGACAGCTCAGGGTTCATAACCTTGGCTTGCCACTTGAACATCGCCTTGTTAGCTGAATAGGTCCTTAAGGGAACATCGACGAAGCCTATCCAAGAATGGTAGGCTCGTCCTCCCCAAAAGAAAGTGCCTTGTTGCTCTGTCCAATATATTAGCCACCATTGAGCCTTCAAAGATCGGTCGGGAGGCGTGATCGTGAAGCGAATGTTGACTTGAGTTGAGATGCCCCAAATCTTCTTGCCTCCGTAGGTGATGACCGACATTCTTTTCAACAACGAGAAGAGGGGGAAGTCGTTGCTGTCTAAGACGACCTCGGTTCCGTCTTCGTAGCGGATTTTAACCGTGCTTTCCAACCAGGCTCCGGGGTGGACCCAAAGATAAGCGTAGATGAAGTATGCGATGGCCACAACTAGGATGATGGCTAAGACGATGCCTATGATGGTCTTGCGGTCCAAGCTATTCCACCCACTCTTTTACGCCTGGAATGTAGGGTATGGCGACGAGGATTAAGCCAACGACTTCAATGGCAAGCCACATGGGATCGACGACTAGTATCCGTTTCTCTCCGGCCACCTGCATCGTGTGAATCGTAGCAGACCGGGTACCGGGTAAGAGAGAGATCGTCCGTACGGGACCCGCTTCTACGGTAACTTCACCAGCATACGTGTAGCCTTTATATTCAAATGTAGCCGGAGCCGACCCTGAAGCAATGTATCTCAAGGTTTCCTTCGTTCCCCCGGTCTTTGTAACTGTAAAACCCACGCTCGTATCGCAAATCCATGTTGCAGTAGTTTTGTCTCCGGTTTTCACGGTTAGCATGTTCCAGAAGTCGTCGTCAGCATTCAGATAGTAATATTCTGTGGTCGCCACCTTCTCCAGACCTGGAGTGACACTAAGAAAACTGCCGGAGCCAGCGTAAGATTTTGTTGTTCCCTTGTGACTGGATTGTGTTCTGACATCGTAACCTATACTTATATCCGCTTTAGCGTTTGGATCGTCACTTATGAGTCTTAGTTTTATGTTAAAGTAACAGTATGCCTTTGAAATTTTGGCTCCAACATAAATGGTGGACATTTGTTGAAGCGGAGCAACGGTTACCGCTTTCGTGGTTCCGTCCTCAAATTCAATAAAGAGATTAGGTTCGACTCTCACTTCTCCTTGAAACGCGTAGATGATGCCGGGGATCGTTGGAATGTTTGGGTTTATTGTATTGAGCCACGCTAGGAAAATGCCGAAGGGTAAAAGAGCCATGAGGATGATCCCTATGGCAATACAAGCTTTCTTGCCGTCTTCCATAGCTTATTTCTCCCCTTTCTTGGAGGGTGTCAGCAACGAACCCGCTATCAGAGCACAGCCCGCAAGGTCGATGACTAGCCAAGGTATCGGTCCAAAATAGAATAGCAAACAATATCCCGCTGGCGAGCACAAGCAAACGATTAGAATACCGACGAGCAACATCGCCTTGTTCCACGTTTTCTCTGTCATTTTCCACATTCCTCCTTAGAGTTTATTTTGAGATGGATTGGCTTCCCTTCCCTTCTGAGTTCGGATTAGGCGGACTACATGGTGTAGGCTGACTCAGGTAGTCTTGGATGAAGCGGTTGAGGACATCGGTGCAGGTCTCGTCGTGCATGGCCGCCTTGACCTTGAACTTTTTCCATTCGTCCTTGTCCACGATGATGGTGGTTCGCTTCTTAGCCATGCAGAAACCGCCCTCTTCTCAAGGTAATAAAGTAATATTAAGTTGGATTTAAGGTTAATTCCGTAAAATATCCGTATTTTATCCGTATTTTTTACGGATAAAGATGAAACAAGGAGAAAAAAAGAAAAAGGGGAAATTAGACGTAGAGGTCAGGAAGCCTCTTAGGTGTGTCCCAAGGTATGCCCAGCTTGTTCTCTATGTAGTCGAGGTTTTTTAGCTGTCTCACAACGAAATCGACTAGGGTTTGATCTTCATACAACGCTTTGAGTTCCTCGACCGGCACGCCCTTCAAATGCTTATAAATGGCATCCATGAGGGCGTCCTCGAAGTCTCTGGATGCTTTTGAAAACTTCTCCGAGGTCTTGATCGCCTGCTCCGTCGCCCACATCAGCAAGTCGGCCTTCTCTGAAACCTTGCTGACCCGAAACTTGTCGACCTTGATTCTGATCTTCTTAGCCATGCTTGTCACCTAAGCCTTTCTGATCTTTACCTCTCCGTTCTCAAGCACCCAAACAATTCTGTCTTCATTTGTGACGCCTAGAATCTCCCTAACCGTCTTTGGAACCGTTGTCTGAAACCGCGAAGTTACACCGGTCACGTCAAGGATTCTCTCACTCACGTTTCGCCCGCCTTCTTTTCGATGTGGTTTTGCCAGTTCTTGTAGTCGAAGGCGCTTAGTCGTTCACGCAGCGGTTTCTCAGCTTTGTTCATGATTCTCCTAAGCAGGTCAGGCAGAGCGTCCTCAACGAGGGCATCGATCAAACGAGAACACGCGTCGCAGACGGTTAGCAACCCCGGAGAGGAACAAACCTCGTCTTCCAGGATGAGACCTCCATCCCCCATAGGCTCTCCACAGAAACGACACCTAGGATAGTTCTCGGGAATCTCTTGCTCCCTCATTTCCGTTCAACCTCCTTCCGACTGTTCCATTCTCGGATTATTTCGTTGATTTTCTCTTGCCTCTCACTCTCTCGATGCTCAGATATCCACCTCCGCAGCCCCTCCAAAATAAACTCGTTCACCTCTCCGTCCCAGTGGTCCCTTGCCAGTCTCTCCAATTCAGCCTTCATCTCCACGCTCGTTCTGACCGACAACACCACCGTCTTAGGCTTGCTCATTTCTCGACCACCTCGCCTTTGGCGCTGAACTTTTCGAGGCCGTATTTCGCCTTCAGCTTCTCCGAGTCCCAAAAGACGCAATCCCCGATGGTGTCAAGGTCCCCCATGAAGCTCCTAATCGTGCACTCACGCAGATACTGTTCTAGGTCCAGGTCGCTAAGTTTCGTCACGTCTTTGAGGAACGACGCGATCTCGTCCGGCAAATCTATTTCAACCTTCACACTTGGTCACCTCGTGAAGACATCCTTGGAGAGGCCGTATCGCTCTAAGACATCTTCGTGCTCGACTAGGTAGCCCTCGTCGTCTGCGTCTGCTCCCACCGCCCTCATCACTGTGTTGGTCCAGTATTCGCCTTCGGGTCGGCCCTTTAACAGGCAGGCCCTAGCAAATTCCACGACTTTTTTAGGAACTCGTACCCTCAGCTCCACAAACTCGGTTTCGTCCACATCCATCACCTCCATGTTTTGCGGGTATGAATCTGTCGTTTGTCCCATATAACATTTACGGTTATCCGTTTAACCGTTTTATTAATTATCCGTAATTATTAATTATGAGTATATCCGTAATTATTAAATACGGGTTCAATTAACAATATCTTGGGCGTGACCATTATGGCTGTGAAGTTAACCGTCATGATCCCCGACGAGCTGGATAAGCGTTTACGGGTAGAGATCGCGAAGCGCATGGGCGGCCGGAAGGGAGACCTCACTAAGGCTGTGATAGAAGCCCTCGAGCTGTGGCTGAAAAAGGAAAACTGACCCCTGTATGGGTGTCATACATTTCAACAGTAGAAGGGGCCAAGGAAAATGAAGCTTTTGATAGCGATCGTTCAAGACGGATTAGTCTCAATGTATGGAGGTCCCAAAGCAAAAACCAAGAAAGCTAAGTTAGATGAAGAGGCACAGTTCCTGGAGTTGAAAATTGCCTTTCCTCACGCTAAAGAGAGGCGACGGACATGAGGTCGGTTAGGCTGCCATGTGGCTGCGTTGTCGATGGTGAGCCCCCAAACGTACGCCACATATGGCTGTGCAAAAAGCATCGAGTCAAGGAAAGGATGAAAGGTGCCGACCTGGTCGGAGGGATCTTGAAAAAAGGTAGGGGGCGACGGACATGAGAACCATTGGAGAATGGATTAAGCGTGCTGAGGCCTTTAGAAAAGACATGGAGAAGCTCGGCGTCAAGTGTAAGCTTAATGTTGAAGTGAAGAACATTCGATGAACTGTTAATAATAATCTTGCTCGCTACTAGATTTATTAACAATTAGGCTCAGTCGCCACATGACAGCCTAAATCGCAAGTCTCAAGATTCTTGTTCGAACGTGCGAACATTTCAATATTGTACGTCGGAGTACAATGGTGCCACGTGGCACTTAGTTACACGTGTAACTCTACGCGTTTTCGCGTGCGGATATCCGCACGTGAAGATACATTATGACATATGTTGTGAGTCCCGCGGGACTCACTCAAATTTAAGTAGGACTACGAAATACCATAAATTGGGTTTCTTTTGCAAAAAGAAGGCTATAGAACCAATCCGTGAAGTGGAAGCTTAAAACAGGTCATTTTTGAAAAAATAAGTCCATTTCTTGCTTTAACCGAAAAAACCTCCACTTCTGCTAGCAAAGTTGTCGGTAACTTCGGTTAGGTCATGTTTTGGGCTTTATTTCGGGAAAGCGTCATTTTGCGACGTGCATCTATCACTCATTCTAGGCGGGGATTTCGATTTTCTCTTTCGCGATCTCTTCTTCCGCTATCCTGTGGGCATCGTAGACGGCGACCTCTAAAGACAGAGCGTCTAACGCCTTAGCTATCGGATTTTCTGTGTTCAACTTGTACATTGTGGCTCTTCCAATTTGCCTCGTCTTTTTCACCAGTTCATATTTCTCTAGAGTGGGCCAAATCCGATACAGGGTCTTCCAAGCTACGCCGGAGTTTCTAGAGATCTCAGCCTTAGAATAGTCGAAGTCCTTGTAGAGGGTTAGAAAGTCTATGAGCCTGGCTATCGCTGAGTCCCCAAACAATCTTCGGATGGAGGGAGGGTTTGCTTCTCTCGAGAAGTCCTTTTCGATTTTCTTCATGTTGATCCTCCTACACCATAATTATCTTTTTGGCATATTTAAACTTTTCTTTCGACACAATATTATGTCATTATAGAAACATTTAAATATTGTCTTCGATGACACATCTAGTTGATGGTGTCCCATGACCGTGCAGGAACTGAGAAAGGCTGTCTTAAAGAAACTGCTTAGACATGGTTACATCGGCGAGAAACACACATCAATTGATAACGTTCCTAAAGGTTTTCCAAAGCATCAATATGGGGAAATCAGAAAAGTTTTGAAAAGCCTCATCAGAGAAATAGAGAGAATCATCCGAGAGTAGCGTACAATTCCTCATGTACTCCGCAACACGACGCCAGCAAACTGGATGATTATTGTGGTCTTTTAGGAAGCAATTGCTTGAAGTGGTCATAACTTCTGGTGAGTTCATCTTTCAATATGGGGCAATCAAAAAATCCTTGTGGTGAGTAACGATAAGGACATAGATTCTTAAGCTCTTTACACAATTCGTTTTCACTCATGTTTATGCACCCAAAATGAAAGGGAATATGGAGGTCGATGTGAGTATGCCTTTCCTCCTCCTCTTTCTTCCTTACCTTACTTCTCCCTAGATGAAGCATAAGCCAGGATAGGTTGGGATTTTGTTTCAATGATATATCTCCATGAAAATGGGCTAAGATGACGGCCCTAGCCATGTTTAAGTCATATTCGAAGGGAACTATGACGTATAAGTGCTGGGTTAATTGTATTTTCACCGACGCTCCAATACGTGACACTCCGATTGGTAGGAGTTCCCCTTCTGGGTATCCTACACCTACTAATGGAACGGCATCCCATGATAACGTTGGCTTTAGACCTAGCCCCAAGTTTTCAACAGGGTAAAGCGTCGAACGCAAAACACGGTATTCTCTGAAAAACTTTCTTACGCTTTCTTTTAACGCATCTTCATCTTTAGGCTTAACCTCATTTAGATACGTTGTTAATTTTTTCTCCTCTATAAAAAAACCTTGCTCATCGAATTTCCAACCATTAATATCCATTTCCCTAAGCCCAAAGCGTCGCAATATCTTAAACGTATTTTCATCTTTATTCCAGCCTAGGAGGATGTTTTCGTGTTCAGGGATCCCGCTTAAATTAGAAAATGTATTGACTTTTTCATATGTGGCGTAAAATTTATCGATGATATCAAACTCGAAATGCCAAGCCCATTGACCGCTTCGAGTCTGAGTTTGAAACTCGCTTGTCCCTCTCGGCGTGATATAATATCTTTCCCTCAATTGGCCCGATGGGGCTCTTTTTTCAATTAAACCTTCTTTAATGAGGTTGACCAAGAGACCAGCGAGCAATCTTGGCGATATCGGTTTTGTCTTAGACGATCCAAGCGACAATACCTCTTTTTGGAGCTGTCTGAAACCTAGTCCCTTGTCTCGTTTTTCTTCTAATTCCTTCAGAATCAAATAGTTGTAGTAGTCTCGTCTTTTCATTTTGCTTCACCCTAATGGATTTTTGCTTCCCTAGGGAAATCATTATACAATAATAGCGATGAGAATATAATGTTTACGGTTGTTAGCACTAAGGAGATGTTACGAAACATGACGCGGAAAGAAGTGGTAGAAACCACAACCGTGGCAACAAGAATAACGAAGCCCATGCACAAGGCGCTTTTAGACTTCCTCGCTATCAATGCTCATATCAACGTAGCGGATTACCTTAGAGACCTAATTAGAAAGGACCTCGACAACCGAGGCATCAAAATACCTAGCCAACAGGAGGTTCGCTCTCCCAATGAGTGAAAAGCTTTTAGAGGCAATAGTTGACTTTGCCAACGCCCTAGAAGCTGCTTGCATCCAGCTTAAGCAACATATCGGGGAGAGAGTTGGAGTCAGGGTTAAAGAAGAAACTTTCAGCATCTTGAAGTGGGAGAAACAGACAGGTTCTAAAATTGGTGAATTTGAAGTCGCCACCAAAGCCAACAATCTGGAAGACAAATGGACCCATGCGCATCAAGTTCTAAGGCAAAACAACGCCACCATAGCCAATCGATATCACGGAGAAACTTACCAGTACAGCTATTGGATTTATGGCAAGGATCGAATTTACCGTCAATTTCTGCAAAGCAAATGAAGGTCGCAAGGGGACAAGGGTGACGACGCGTCCGCTTGTTTTCGAGATTATTGATCTGCGAAACGAGGTGAAATCTCTACGTAAGGAGCTAGAGCGGGTGAAAGGTGAGCTTGAGGCACTTAGAAAGCAGTTGGAGGACCAGCAACGGACTATCGACGCGATGGCGCAAGAATGGGGTTGATCCATGAGTTCTTTGTTTGATCTCGCCAAGCTGAAGAAGAAGGGTTTTCAAGCCGGCTCTCTCATCGCCATGGATCCCGACCTTCTCAGCAAGTTTATGAAACACTTGTCGATAAAGGGGGGCGTCAGACGTGATGAAATTAGCAAAAGCATGGTTCTCTTGACTGGGGTTTCTAAGGATACAAGGAATCCGATCAACCTGTTCATGCGGGGTCCTCCCAGTATAGGAAAAACGTATGTCACTATGCAAACGTTGAAATATTTTCCGAGAGAGGATCTTTGGAAACTGGGGGGGCTTTCGCCCAAGGCACTGATTCATGGATACGGCATTTTGGTTGATGAAAAGGATGAGGAAATCGATTTTAGAGAGAAGCCTGGAAAGGAAGCGTCGGAAGAGGAGAAAAGGGGGTGGAAGGAAAGACTTGAACGATCACGGTACGTTATTGATCTTCAAGGTAAAATTCTGGTATTCCTTGAGGCGCCTCATATTGAAACTTATAATATGTTGAGGCCCATCTTAAGCCATGACGCTTGGGAGATTTCTTATCGCTTCACCGACAAAACCAAGGCCGGAGGTCTGCGCACAAGTCATGTGGTCATCCGAGGTTGGCCCGCATGCATATTCTGCACAACGGAAGAAAAATACGTTGAAGACCTAGCAACCAGAGGCTTCACGATCACACCGGAAATGGGCCCAGAAAAGTATCAAGCTGGAATAGAAGTTATCGGAGAAAAGAAGGCTCATCCGCGGAAATTCCATGAAGACCACGACTTTATCCTTCTGCAAGGCTGTTTTCGGTGGCTTAAAAACCAACTTCCATCCCTAAATGTTGCGATCCCTTATGCTGAAGAGCTTGCGAAATATTACCCTCCCACGCACGCTCGTTCAATGCGGGACTACGATCACTTCACGGCACTATTGGAGATATCAGCACTCTTTCACCACGCCCAGAGACCGGTTGAGGTTGTTGAACGTGAAGAGCCTATTGTAGAAACTCGGAGAGAGGGCGGAAAACCCAATGGTAAAGTGGTCATGCGCGAGGGAACCCGACGCGTCGAAGAAATCACGGTTTTGGCGATCATGAGAGATTTGGAATACGTTTTAAAATTATGGCAGCAAGCCGAAGAAACAACCGTGACGGGTCTACCTGGTCACATTTTGGAGTTTTATCATAAGGCAGTTGAACCCTTAGCTGAGCAAACGAGTCTGTTCAGCTACGAAGATTTGACTCAGAGATATAATGAGGTTTCCGAATCGAAGAAAAGCAGCGACACCATACGGAAATGGATTCAGTACCTATGCGATGTCGGCTGGCTGACGAAGGAGTCGGATCCCGTAGACAAGAGAAGGGTCCTAGTGAAGGTTATCAAAAAGGCTGAAAATAGCGGGTATTCGCGGATTCGTACATTTCCAGCCTCCTACAAGCTAGAGGACCTTAAAAAATGGTGGGATGAGGAGAAAAAAATATCGGAAAACAACCGGGTTTTACTTAAGGAGAATTTGTTAGGAGGGGAAGCCTCACTAGAATCCATATATGAAACACACTTCCGTTCCGATATTTTTTTGGAGCCTTCTAAGGCTGAAGAACAGCCCACAGAGGAAAAGGGGGCTGAAATTAGCGGGTTCCGAGAATCCCCGATAATTTCGAGGCTTTCCGATGGCGAACTCATTACTTTACTGAAAGCGAGGTTTGGGCAAAAACCCTTCCTTCAAGACGAGTTGGAAAGCGAAATCATGAAGCATGGACCTCGGTCTAAGGAAGAAGCCGAGGCCTTACGAGAACGCTTGCTCGATGAGGGCTCCATGTTCTACACTCCAGAGGGACTACTCAAATGGGTGTGAACAAAAAAGGGAACCTTCGTAGGGCACGATGCAGAGAATGTGGCGAACCAGCGGAGACAGGCTCTCAAATCTTCTACGTTTGCCCGGAGTCAGGCCAATGGAAGGGACCCTCCGATTATTGCGACCAGGAGGATGAGGCTTGATGTTTAAGGTGTTGAAAGCCAGAAAACCATACAAGTGTGATGGGCATCAATGTAACCGCGAAATTCCGAAAGGTTCCTTATATATCCGATACGAAAGTTTCGGGCATTTTGAAGGCTTCTACTGGGTTAATGAGCGTTTTTGCTTGGACTGTGGCTTCGAGCAAATGTGCAACACAGATGCGTGGTGTTTCGGTTTTCGCTTAGAGGCAACAAAGGCCAATTTTGAACAGTTAAAAAACCATGAAAAGATCGGTCACTTTCTCAGAGAAGCCAAGGAAATTGAGTCAGGAGTTTACGTTGTTGGCGGGGTAAAAATTGGTGGAACTGAGTACCATCATGCTTCTGTTGCAGGATTTTTAGCGAGACAGAAAAAGGAGGACTGACCCATGAGTGAATGTTATCGGTGCCAAGAAACCATGAAGAAGCTACGTCTACCACCATTACCTTTCCCATGTGACATCTCCTGCACACAAAAAAAGGCTAAGGAGCGACAACCATGAGCGAGCGGAAAACCAACGTCGTGAGCTGGGAAGCGTGGTCCAGATGGGTGAATGAACAGCTTAAGGGACACCAAGCAAAGTTGACCGACCTATCAACTAAGCTGGATACCCTCGAGCGTAAACTGAGACCTCTTTTTGATTTCTGGATGAAGCGCCAAATTCTCATCACCTTGGAAAACGAGGGTAGGCCCCGTAGTCGACAATGGCTGATTCGAAGGCTGGGTCATGACGCCTATGAGCCTCTAAGGGAACTGGAGTGGGAGGGTATGGTCGTAGTGACCAAAGTCAGGGACTCACAGCTTGTATGCCGCAGCAGAGGGGACTAAGCCATGAACGGAAAGACTCTTTCAAGTCTAGTCATAGATGCGGAGAAGCACAAGATCTCTGACCTCTGCGCTGAGCTCGGCGTTAACCTTCAGCAGTTGCTCACGGTCTTGGACCCCAAGCATCAAAGGCAACGCTACGGCCACGTGAAACTCAGGTTTGGGTTCAGCCCAGACTACCGGTACATCTACCTATGGGGTGAGGCCTGATAATGCACAGACGCAAAAATGTTCACAAAATGAAGAGAAGAGGCTGAAATATGACAAACAGAAAGAATGGGGATAACTGGCACATCAACATAGTACTTCAATTGGAAGATTATTTCAAGGAAATAGGATACTTAACCCTTTTTTCCGATATAGGACGTAAACACATACCTGACCTTCTTTTATACTCCCCCAAGGTGAAACCTCATATCATTTGGGTTGAAGTCGAGAAGAGGGGACACTTAACCGAGAAAAGGCAGAGGTCAATTGAACGGATACTGAGAAGGGTGGATGGATCTCTTAAGATATACCTTGGTGAAAGGTCACATTCACTTGACTTAGACTGGTTGGTGGATGGCGAGGCATATCCTGAAGCCGACTACGGTAAACGGAAAAAGCCCAATCTCGGCGTAGATCATCTTCTACACTATCACGTCCCATATGAGGAGACGACAGTCACATACTGCTTAAAGGTTGAGCCAGCCCTAGCCAGAGTCCTCAAAATGAAGGGCTCAAACTGGATTCGAAGGGTTCTTCTAGAAAAACTCAAGAGGAGAGAGAAGCAAATTGGGGAAAGCTCGTAACGAGACTCTTTGCCAAAAAAAAGATAGAAAAACGCTTCCACAGAAGCCGAAATCAGCTAGATCGAACCGAACACAAATCACCCATGTTAACAGCTCAAAAATACCCACTCTTGGTTTACCTCGCCTCTTGAAAGTCATTTCACGCGAAAAGAAAACGGTTCCTTACGCTTTAAAACTTCAACCCAGCCTCGCCAGAGTTCTAAAATCACTCGGTCCAGACTTTGTGCGAAGGGCTGTTATCGAAAAACTTGGAAAGGAGGCTAAATGATGCTTCAAACTAAATTAACGGATTTTCAAGAGTCCAAGATTTTTGAGTTTGGCACGCTAGAGCAGACACACCCCTTTTTCAGAAAGATGTTAGAGGAATACGTTGGCATCGGACTCAAGGCAGGGTGGGTCGCCACTCTAAGAGGCATATGCAAGCTTGCCAAAGACGAGAAAGAGGATCTGTTCACCGTTTTGAACGCCACGGTCCTCGAGGAGGTCTCCCATCACCTCGGTTATAAACACAATATTCCGGATAAAGCGGGTTTGGCTGAGGTCGCTAAAGCTCATCAACATGATTGGAAATTTTTCAAAAGAATCGTAAGTGAGGTTGAAGTTTGATGAATCGAAAAGAGGTTGACTGCAAGTTTTTTCTACCCTATTCTAAGGTTTGTTGCGCTCCATCAGAATATGAGAGTCCACCCGCCCCAGCCATTTCATGCGTTCACCCTAAAGTTTATTCAAAAAAGGAGGAGATGATGTGTCGAAAAAACAGAAGATCATAGCCTTCGACAAAAAGGGCTTTGAAGGTGTCCAAGTCGGCGTCCTAGAGCTTTCATCCGCTCAGATCGAAGACATTGTTAGGTGCTGTTGGGCTCATGCAACTCAACGTTTCGGAAATGAAAACCCCATGTTTCCCCCCACGTTATTTTGGCACGATGGATTCTTGATCTGCACGTGTATGGCTCACACCATCCTGGACAAAACAGCGCTGACCCTTCATTTCCCATTTGTCTGTTACTCTAGGATGCTGGACTACAAAGAGACGTTACTAATTCCAAACTTACGCCCCGAAGCATACGTCCCAATCATAAAGATCGTTCCTCGTTTGTTGAGAGACATTTTCACCGACATAATTGCTAAGGACATCCAAGAGGAGGCTGAGAAGTCGGATGCCTAAATGGAAGCGTGTTGAAGTGTTAATGCCGGAGAGTCTTTATGCCAACTTCAAGAAGCACGTCCAGAAGGAAGGGTTGACGGTCGGTACAAAAATCAAGGCTCTCGTGGTTGAATATCTGAATCGGGGAGGGGCTGAAACTCAAAAGCTGGAAGGTGAAGCCGAAAAGTGATTCTCAAAGCCCTTATTATCTATCCCAATGCTCGAATTCGCGACTATGGCGATCTCTTGCAGATCGCTAGAGCAGACGGGAAAAGGGCTTTTCAAACCGATGAGAACGTGGTTGTCAAGGCGATTGTTTGGGTTGCGGAGTGCAATGTTTGGGTAGCCTTATGCGAGCTACCACAGTCATTCAAGACTCCTCGTTATAAGGAGTTGGAGAAAAGAAAGGAGAGTGAGCAAGAGAGAGGAAGAGAGTGTTGAGAGGGGAGAGGCTGGCTTCCAAGAAGCGCATACTCGGAAAAGCGGGTTTAAAGGAGGGAAGTCCGCTCGGCCCGAGCGGCCCGCCCAGCCCCCTATACACTGCCCCTCATGTGCATCGCAACGAGTTTGGAAGGATGGCCTAAGACATCTTCGTGACGGGGAAACCGTTCAGCGCTACTTGTGCCGTTCATGTGGCTTCCGATTCAGTTCTCAGCCTAAGGTAAAGGTCCACGTCTCCACTAAGCGCCGTGAAGCTTTTGACCCTAGATCTGAGTTGCTGGATACCGGGGTTGTTGTGGGGGATTTCCCCATCGAAAAAGCCCCTGATGATTCGGCGTTCTCGTTCCGTGAAGATGTAGGATCGCATAAACTTACTAGTGTAGGAAAAGACTTAAATACTTTTCCATCCTATAACAGTAAACGCCGAGTGTGCGTCTCGGAAGACGGGGCGAAAAACTTGGCTGAAGAGGCAACCCGAATAGAGAAGTGGGCCGCGGGAGCCACAAGACCGGACCTGGCAACCGTCAAAGGCAAACTCGTGGAGTTCGCATGGCACCTACAAAAAGAAGGCTACAAGCCATACACCATAAGGCGGAAAGTGAAAACATTGAGATGGCTCATTGAGCTCGGAGGAAACATCTTTGACCCCGAAAACATCAAAGAGGTAATCGCCAAGAAACAGGGTTGGAGCGACGCCACCAAGGCCATAGTGTGCGACGACTACGCCACCTTCCTAGAAATGCAAGGCTTAACTTGGAAACGGCCAATGTACAGGGGCACCAGCAAAATGCCGTTTATTCCCTTAGAATCGGAGATCGACGCGTTGATAAACGCCTCCGGCAAAAACACTGGAGCCTTTCTGCAGGGCTTAAAAGACACGGGCGCGGACCCAGGAGAACTAGCCGGCGTCGAGTGGACAGACATAAACGCGCAAAGCAAAACCGTGATGATCAACCGACCCGTGAAGGGCCACAACCCAAGAGTTCTCCTAGTGTCAGACGAGTTTCTAAGGAGAGTCAACAGCTTAAAGAAGCACGGCAAAAGAGTCTTCAACCTGCAAAACGTCGCCACCACCTTTTATGAAGCACGAAAAAACATCGCTAGAAAACTCAACAACCCACGCATCAACGAGATCAGCCTAACCACGCTCCGGCACTGGAAGGGAACCATGGAATACCACAAGACAAAGGACCCCTACCACGTGAAGAAAATCCTTGGACACAAAAGGCTGCAAAGCACAGAAATCTACATCAACCTCGAACTAGCCCTGTTCCTAGAGCAAAGCAACGACTTCCATGTGAAAACAGCCGAAACAAAAGAGGAGATCACAGCGCTGCTAGAAGTGGGATTTGAATACGTGTGCCAAAAAGAGGGACTCATGTTCTTCAGAAAACGCAAATAAACTTAGTGGTCTCAGCAAAAACTTAGGGGTTCTGTTTGAGACCAACGGCTACAGTTTAACGCCCCAAAATCTTGATCTGCTGGCGAGTGCAGGCCTCGACTCATATTGGCTGGACATCAAGGCGTATAACGAGGAGACCTACAAGCGACTATGCGGAAC